>Ga0224506_10002943_pt1 | contig 11441 bp, 9 predicted proteins | sample SF_Jan12_sed_USG_2_FD_169108 | JGI IMG/M metagenome (GOLD analysis project Ga0224506, IMG submission 169108) | Sediment microbial communities from San Francisco Bay, California, United States - SF_Jan12_sed_USGS_8_1 | ecosystem: Environmental > Aquatic > Marine > Sediment | place: USA...
ATCATAAACCCTTATTCGACTGGAAGCCATCGCTTTACTATAAGGTGCCAAAAAATCATTCACTACAAAACCTATCCTGTATTTCCTTGTCTTACTTAAGATGGAAATCTCCATTAAATAAAATTCTAAGTCTTTTATTAGATTTCTCCAAGCACTTGCCATATTTCACCAAAGTGATTGATAGATCCTTTTCTCTTTATCCAAACCCACTTCCATACTGAAATTTTTCAAAATGGTCCGCCGTGCATTTATGCTTATTTTCTCTTGAACCGTTTTGTCCCGCAACAATTCTAGGATTCCCTTTCTAATTGAGCTTGCGGAAGTTTCGCATAAATAACCGTTTTCCTTATGTCGAATTATATCCTTTATTCCTGTTACATTCGTGCCTATTACTGGAAGTCCACAACTCATTGCCTCTAAAAGGGCCTTCGGGGTCCCTTCATAAAGGGACGGCAAAATGAATGTTTCATGTTGATTCAAGATTTCGGGGAGTTTTAAGTGAGAGACACTCTTCATAAACCTGACATTTATATTATCCGCTTCTGCTTTCTTTTGTAGTTCTTTTCTCATACTGCCGTTACCTATTATTGTAAGCTCATAAGGCAACGCTTTTAGTGCTTCCAGCAAGGCAATCAAATTTTTCTGCCTTTCCAGTCTTCCCACAAAACATATTGAATCTTTTTTCCTGGGAATGTTCAGTGGCTTAAAAATTTCCGTGTCAACATAGTTAGGAATTACTTTGGCTTTTACCTTATAGTTCCTTTGCAAATAGTTCTGGTCCCACATCGAAGAACAAACCACCGCATCGGAAAAACTACAAGAAAACTTTTCTATTATCTTTTTAATATATACTTTGATAACATTTTCTCTATCTTGCAGAGCAAAATATGACCAAACATACCCACACCTTAAGAGAAGTCTCTTCTTAAAAATCATTTTTGCCATAACGGCTGCCCAACAACCGGGAATTTGATTGGTTTTCAGGATACTGGCATTTTTTAATATTTTCCAATGAATAAAAGGCATCAGAATTGAATAGACTAACATCAGCGGGCGAAATTGTTTTCTCCCTCCCCTCTGAATAAGAGGCATAGGAACTACTCTTATGTTAGGGGCTAAATATGAGCTGTATTTCTTATCATCCTTTCCGCCATAGGTAAGAAAGTAAATCTCGTAAAAATATTTGCTCAATTCATTATATAGCTTGGCTTCTCTCTCCAGAATTCCTGAATCATACCAATCCTTTAAAGAAATCCTGAATGAAAAAAATAAAGCAAGCGTCTTAACCATTCTTCATCACCACAATAATGACACGTTAAGAAAAAGGGAATTCATAGCAACATTTTCTTGGGAATTATTTTTAAAAAGGTACTGACCAGGGCCTGCATTTTCTTCACTTTTCTAAATTTTTCTTTGTAGAACTGCGCCTTTTTCTTCTCTTCTACAGGAAGGTTGTTTTCTATTCTGGATAAGACTTTCTCAAATCTGTCTATCCCTCCTGACATTTCCGTTAGTCTTTCCTGTATCCCCCCCTTAAACCTGTTAATTACTATCTTCAAGGTATCAGGATTTGCCTCGTAATAATCCTTTCGGGAACCTTTCACCCACACCTTTCTGACCGCACCCCATTTCTCCAATTCCCTGATATTTGTGCTTACGCTCCCCTTGCTTACTTTCAATCTTTCTACCATGTAATCAAGACAGAGAGGCTCATTGCTTAAAAAAAGCAATGCGTACAGCTGTCCCACAGTGCGGCTGAGTCCCAACCGCCCGCTCAGCTGCCCGGCAATTTCCGTGAATTCGTCCCTTATCTTATCAAGTTCAGCGTTTTCCATAATTTTACCCTTTTCTACAATTGATTCAGAACGTTTAGAATGTTCTAAACAGAGTATATCACGGCTCGCCTCTTTTGTCAAGCCCTTTTTTGGACTCTGCCTGGGCCAGGTGAAAGCCGTAGCGGCAGAGCGAAGCTCTGCTATATAATCTCGAGATTGCTTCGGTCGTCCCGCACATTTAGTGTGCGGGCTTCCTCGCAATGACAAGCTTTGCTGCTACGTCCTGGATTAGCCCCTACTCTGATGGGAGTTCAATTCCGGAGATAGCTTCCTCAATTGCCTTAAGTTTCATTCTGTAGACTTCATTTTGTGGAGCCAGTCTTATTGCCTTTTTAATCTCATCTGCTGCTAAATCGTACCTGTTCTGAATAAAGTAGACATCGGCAAGTCCGCTATGTCCACCTGCGGAATAGGGATTCAATTTCAGGGCTTTTCTATACTCAGCGATAGCTTGAATCACGTTCCCCTCTTCCATCCAGCACCTTCCCAGGCCTACATTAACACCGGAGTAATCGAATTTAAATAATCTGTCTTGATAATCCTTCCCCGGGGAAATCAATTGGGGAAGTAGTTCTTTCAACTTCAAGATCTTGTAGAATTCCTCCTTGGCTCTTGCGACTTTTTTTAATCCTAATTGGCTCTCTCCCAACCGCAAGTGGGCTAACAGATAATATGGCTCTATATCAACTGCTTTTTGATATTGTAGTTTTGCTTTCTCAAATTCCCCGTGGCCCAGATAATAAGAACCGAGGTCAGAGTGGAAAAACGGGTTATAAGGATTATGCTTCACTGATAGTTTAAATTCTTTTAAAGCGCTTACTTTGTCTTTAAGACGATAATAGATATGGCCTAACTGGTTATGGTAATCCGCCTCCCGGGGATGTAATTTTACGCTCTTCCCGTAAATTGGAATTGCTTTATCTTGTTTTCCTTCTTTTCTGTAATAATCGGCCAATCCCTTATGGTATTCAGCATTAAAAGGAACTAATCTCACGGCTTTTTTGTAGTCACCCTTATATGCATAGTGATTCCCCAGATAGATTGCACAAACGAGGAGAAATAGAATTGAGAGAAAAGAAATGGATGCCACTCTTAGCCACCGGGGAGCTTTCAGGTCAGAAAGCGAGATGGCTTTTTCTTCGGGCGAAATCAGGGATAGGAATTGCTTATGACCGGCAATCATAATCTTTGTTATGAAAAAGATTAAAATAAAGGTTATTGCCGGAAGGTGGAGATTGAAATAGAATAGGCCCTGAGTTAATACTGCTAGAGCGCCTGCCGAGGTAGCAATTACTTCAGCTTGAGATTTTAAGGAAATATTACTCCTTAATAATTTCTTTACTCCCTTCGCGATTATGTAAAAAACTGAGCATACGAGAAATACCACGATCATTCCCAGCTCAGCTCCCATTTGTAAATACTCATTGTAGGCAAATTTCATATAACTCCCATAGCCGGAAGCAATCCGAAAGTTGCCAAGGTTTCCCGGGCCTACTCCCAGGAGTGGATGTGCGGAAATTATTTCCAGACATCGACCCCAGATTCCCAATATCGGGAGGAAGAACTCTTTCAGAGTCTCCCCTCCCAACAATTGAAAAACTTTCATCGTGGAAGGAAAAATTAGAAATATTCCTACGATGGTAAGGATTACATACACCGCCCTCTTTTTGTATAGAAAAATAGTTATAAACATAATCGCCCCTAAAAGAGCGAGTACCCCGCTTAACGAGCGAGTCAAAACCAAGCATACAAACATTACGAGTGTAGTTATGAGATAGAGCATAAAGGGCACTTTATTTTGGCTAATTATATCCTTAACGTTCACATTAATGTTATTTCGCCCACCCCACTTTCTAAAAGTTAGTAGTTCAACTATTCCCAGGGTTATTCCCACTGCCAGGTAACCGGCTAAAAAGTCAGGAGAAGGAAGGGTTGCTTTGATTTCCAAACGAAGGAAAGACTGGAATAGACCAATGATTGCGAGAATTGAAGCAGAAACGAAAATTATTTCAAATAGATAGTTTTCTTTCAATATGCCCTTATCTATTAAATGTTCCACTAAAAGAAAATAGAAAAGAACAAAAGTAACTATTCTTATGAACGAGATAAGCGAATTGTATAGATATGCGGAATTAGTTACCGAAAAGAAAGAAAAGAATAGAATAAGACAGAGGGGAAAATGGAGTGAAGGAAAGATGTAGAATTTTCTCCAAAGGGAGTCAAGATTTTTGCTTTTTGCTAAGTAGAGAATCGATAAAACGAGAATTATTGCCTGGATTAATGAGCGGGGAAATATCTCTTCTCCACCGCTGAACCAGGGAATATATAAAAAGATGAATATTAAACCTAAATTAATTATTCTCCGCATCTATGCCGTCGCGCATTCTTTCTGTCAATTCCCTTATTCTTTGCCGGTAATCGCTATTTTGCCTGTCGCAGGCTATGGCAGACTCCATGTAAAAAATGGCTTTCCTGTAATCTTTCTTTATCTTGTACAAATGGGAAAGATTAGCGTAAAATGGTCCATAATAAGACATCCGCTCAACCGCTTCTCTCACCTCAATTATCGCTTCATCCAAATAGCTGGAATATCCTTCTCTCCAGTATCTGGCTAGATACACCCCCGCAAGTCCGTAATGGTACCAGGAGTTCATCGGGTCCAGCTCGATGGCTCGCCCATATTCAAACTCTGCCTTTTCTAAATTATTCCTTTCCCCTTTCACTAACTTCTCCAGATTCCCAATATGAAAAATACGCTTACCTAACTGGTAATGGCGATTTGCCAGAGATAGTCTGGTAATCCCCATCGCCATCCCAAGAATGGAAAAAGTAATTACTCCAGTAAGTAGTAGTTTATTAGTCTTCCCCAATCGCTGCCCACGAACCAGCAAGTCTCCTCCCCCGCTGTTTCTGGCTTTAGTCCTGGAAGTAGCAATTAGTAGACCTAATAAAACCCAGAAAAGTATTGCATTCGCTGGAACATGTAGATTATAATCGATAATATTATTGGACAATATGGCAACAATACTTCCCAATGCCCCGACTTCAACAGAAAAGAGCTTGAAATCCCTAAATAAAAATTTAATTTGCTTCCCCACTGTAAACAGGAACCAGAGGAAAACACCCAATCCTACAACTCCCATCTCTGCTGCAAGTTGCAGGAAATAGTTATAGGGATACGATGGATTTAAGCCTGTCAGTTTATACCTGGCATAAGCCGTTTTGAACCCCCCCAGGCCAACCCCGATTAGAGGACGCTGGCACACCATCTTCAATGCTCCCCACCACCACAAGAGGCGATCAAGAACTTGTAATTGTCTGAGTTTAAGAACCACCAGAACTACCGCAGCCAGAGCTGCAACGATAAATATATATCGAAATTTGACGAAGATTTGTTTTCCCTGCCGGAAATAGATAATTACGCAGATTCCGAAAACTACTCCTATAATCGCTCCCGGGGATTTGGTCAGAAACAAGCAAGCAACCATTAGTAACCAGCTGACAAAATAAAAAAGATGAGATTTTATGAATTCCCGGTTAATTGAATTTGACAAAGAGAGAATCAGTCCCGTCGCGGAAGGAATTACCATTGCTAAATATCCCGCCAAAATATTGGCATTAACCATTGTTCCCGCTACTACATTTCCTCTAATGAATTGGTATATCCCGGTTATCGAGAGTAAAATACCCACCAGAAAAACTAAATAAATTAAATTCTGCCTATCTTTCTTCTCTGTTACTGTAGTTGCCAGGTAGAATAGAAAAAGATAATTGAGCAAATTGAAGATTTCGTTTCTGCTATTGAATCGGTTAGTGGAAAATAGAAAGGAGACGTAAGCAATGCTCAAAAGGAGGATCAGCGGAAAGAAGAGCCTTTTGAGTTGAAAGCGGAAGGAAGATTGAGATTCTAAAGTAGACGGGAAAAACCATATAAGAAGAATACTATAGAGTAGGAGAGCAAAAAGAGAGAAGAGATAGACAAGGGTTAGCGCCCAGATATCCACGCTCGCACGAGCGAGAGGAGAAAATATGAGAATCAGGCATAAGACCGCATAGATGACTCTTCTGATATGTATATGTAACTCTCTATCCTCCCTCTCTTTGAAAAAAGTGCCTGCCCTCTTTTTTAGTCGCGCATGACATGCGGGGTTAAGAAAATCAGAAGTTCCAACGTTCGCCGGTGTGTCTCTTTCCTTTTAAATAAATAACCTAAAATGGGAATATCGCCCAGAATGGGCACCTGGTATGCTGTCCCCTTTTCCGTCTCACTAACCAATCCACCAACCACTACTGTCTGTCCTTCGCTTATTGTGACTTTTGTCGTCGCCGACCGGTCTGTGGTTTGTGGCCCCGCAGCAGTAAAACCCACAAAGTCTTTCACTGCCACGTTAACATCCATACTTATCTGGTTACCCGTAGGGCTAACTGCGGGTGTAACATCAAGAGTAGTTCCGATTTCCAGCTGCCTCGTGGTCTCGGCGGCTCCCGCCGCAGTAACCAAAGTCTCCTTATAAGGTATCGAATCGCCCACGTGGATGTGCGCGGGACGGTTGTTCTCCACCACCAGGGTGGGATTAGACAATGTCCTTGCATCGGTCTTTTTTGCCAATGCCTTCAAAGTGAGATCAAGGTCTGCTCCACTAATTATTGTGGCTATATTCAAGGTCGTTGGCGTTCCCAGACTAAAAGGAGAGGCCATATTTTCCACGTTTCCGGTCACCGTTGTATCGCCGATTTGATCGCTGCCAGCAAAAGTCTTGGTCACCGTCCAATCGATTCCCAGATCTACATCTTTGGTAATATCCACTTCCATAATCTTTGCCGCAATTCTTATCTGTGGCTTCTTGACGTCCAATTCCTCAATGAGAGCGGAAAGTTTCTCTATACCCTCGGCAGTAGAAGTTATGATTAAGGCGTTAGTAACGTCAGCTACACTAACGGTGGTATATGTCTTTTCTTCTTCCGTTAATGCCTTATCAATGGTATCTTTGAACTCTGCTGCATTTACATTCTGTAACGAAAACGTCTTTCTATAGGTCGGCATTTTGCTCTTGTCCAAAATTTTTATAACATTTTCAGAATGTTGAATTCCTATCAACCCTTTCTGTTCCAGAATGGTCTTCAGTGCTTCATCGAACGGAACGTTACGTAAGTGGATAGTGACCTCCCCTTTAACATCATCAGCCAGGACGAGATTCATCTCCGTTTTCAAGGCAAAGAAGCGAATTACTTCCGATATGTCAGCATCAACAAAATCCAAACTTACCATATCCTGGCTAATTGACCCCATTACCTCTCCTATCGCTACCGGTCTTCTCTCCTCCTCTATTGCTCTCCTGGCCGGCTTTCTCTCCTTTTCTTCTTTCTTTATTTTCTCTACCAACCTTCTGTGCTCTTCATTCTGAATGTTCGGTTCAATCTCTGTCACTTTCTTCTTTATTATCCTCGGTCTTTTTACTCTTTCTGCTTTCCTCACTACTTTCGGCACTTCCTTTTCCACCTTCTCCACGGCTTCTTTGGCAAAAATAGTCAGGATAATCTGTTCCTCAGTGGCAGTGGCCTCATATTCCACCGACCTCTCCAAGTCAAGCACTACGCGAGTTATCTTAACCGGTTCATTCTGGTACTGACCGGAACGGATTCTCTTAAGCAAAAAATCGCCTACTTCCAGCTCCTTCTCTTTCCAGTTGTGAACCGTATTGGTCATCTCCACTACCAACCTCGGCGGATTGGTAATCCTAAAACAGTGGTATTTTATCGGCCCGCTAGTGGTAATTATGATATTCGATTTAGTTTCGCTAATCTTCTGAACTTTCACATTGGTCAACTCTTCCCACTCAGGCACAGGGTTCTCTTCCTGGGCCACCGGTCCAGCGTTTACAAACCAGACTAACCCTAATACTAAGATGAATACTATCCTTGGAAAAAGTAGTTTTTTCATTCGATATTCTCCTCTTTTAATTCTCATTTTTCCGATTCTAATTTAAGTTCTCGAATGACATTGCTACGGGTAATCAGAATTACCTTATCTTTTCTCACTATGGCTACTACACCCTGTATCACCCTATTGTAATTATCTATTAACTTTCCCCCTTTAACTACGTATCCTCTCCCTCCGCCAGCATCGATGAGGGCATAGTTATTTTTAGAAGAAGGGGAAATCATAATTCCTGTCAATTTTAATCTACTCAGGTCAATTTCAACACCCGTACCCATCCTTTCAATTCCTGCTCCCATGTCTTCGGGAGGAACAAATGGGTCCTTGTATCTTTTACCACCGTATTTATAACTGACTAACCTTTTTTCCTCTATTTTTTCAGGCATCACTATTTCTTTCTCCTGCATAGGTTTTGTGGGAACTGACCTAGCCTTTTTCTTAGGACAGCCGTTGAGCCCCATCAGAATCAGGGCAAAAATAATCATAACAATTTTACTATTCATTTACTTTTTACTCTCTATTTTTTCTTCTTCTTCCTTTTTTTCTTTGAAAGTATAAGTATATAGTTGAAAATCTGCGGCAACGCCCTTCAGCTTGTTTTCCTTCTCCAATATTGGTGTTAGACCCAAATTTTTGATATGAAAAATTCTTTCATACTGGCCTATTTCAGCCAGAAAATAAGCCAGATTATGGTAACTGGTATCCAGAGTTATAAGAAAAGGGTGCGATACGTAATATTCCTGCTGCTCTTCTTTTCGCGGCCGGAAATCCGCAATATCGATCTTAAACTTCCGTCCCGCACTGGTTATGTCCCGCAACAGGCGAGGAATCTCTTTCTCCCTGGGTAACTTTTTTTCTGCTTCTGCTACCTTAATTTTGAGTAGTTCATAATCAGTTTTTAGCTGATCCAGGCGATTTGCTCTTGCCCTGGCGATTGTAAGTCTCGCTTGCTTTGTGACCAATTCATCCTTGACTTTTTTCAACTTAATTCCCAGCGGGCCATAAACATATTTATAAAACATGAAAAAAACTAAAACTCCCATGATACCCAGCAGTACTTTCTGTTGTTTTGTCATCTTATTGTCTCACTTATTAGAAAATGGGGTCAGCTCTATTTTTGATTCATTAAAATAGTTAAATAGAGTTGTGATAGGGCCAAAAATAGAGCTGACCCCATTTTCTTCATTTTCTTAAATACGCTACCTGTACTCACAGGTAACGCCGAAATTTTTAGTTACTACTTCTTCTTTCCCCTTTTTGGTGGTTATATTGCTTAGTTCAACTTTGGAGAAATTCTCGGCCTCACTCAATTTGGTAATGAAGTCGGCAATTGCATAATTATCTGCAGCTTGAGCCGCGATGGTGATGGTCAAGAAGTCCGATTCACTTTTGGTTACCAGGGAAGTCAACCACACTCGGGAAGGAACTATCTTCGCTATCTGTTCAAACAGTTGGGGATAGATCAAGCGACTTCCCATCAAGCTTTGAATGACGTCTAATTTTTTAGCCAGAGTTTCTTTGGACTTTTCTGTTTCTTCAACCTTATTGACTATCGTTTCTAAAAGGCTAAGTTCTTTCTCCACTCTTTTTACCTTTTTTCTGAGACGAGTATATTGTCCGAGCTTTAAGGAGTATAATCCCAGAAATCCTCCTATCACCAGGATAATGATGAGAGAAAGCAGAAATCTTTTCTCCCGGCCAGCGACTTTTTTTTCTACTTCTCTGGGTAATAAATTAATCTTAATCATCTTTTAAATCTCTTCGCAGAGCTCAGGGCTACCACCGTCTTCCCCTGTAATGCGAGGGATTTGGTGTAGCGACCATTAGAATTTTTAGCCAAAAATCGAAGAAAAGAGTTTATCCGAAACTGACCGAAGGGAATTTCGGGAAACTCCTGAGATTTTTGGCGGTGCTCAAAGAGCAAAAAATTGTTAGCGAGCGAACCAAATCCCGAGCATATTCTATCTGGTATCCCCTTCCCGCCTGGTGGCCAGCCCTACGGCTACGGCATATACAGGAGCCTGCTCCTGCCAATCTGTACTACGGATTCTTGTTGTATCGACCCCGCGGAAAGGATTATTCATGTCTGCCGGCAACCCGAGTTCATCACTCAAAAATCTATCCAGGTTCTTTAACTTCGAGCTGCCGCCACTCAGCATAACCCTGTCCACACTCTTTTCGCCTCCGGTCTGCGCCTGATAATAATCGATTGACCTGCGAACTTCTCCCACAAGTTCACGGATAAGAGGCATGAGAATAGTGGAAACCTGGACTTTCGTTTCATCTTTGGCAGCTATACTTTCCAATTCCTCTTCTGCGCCCGTTATGGTTAAGCCATATTTTCTTTTTAGATTCTCTGCTTCCGAATACTCGACTTGCAAATTCTTTTGAACTGCTCTGGTAAAGCTATTGCCGGCAATGAATATATCCCGCACAACTTTGGAAATACCATTTTCCAGAATATTGATGTTGGATGTTGTCGCTCCCAGATTGAGCAACATCACTGTCTCTGCATGTTCTTTATCTCTGGTAATCTCATATGCGTTTTCCAAGGCAAAAGCATCTACGTCTATTATTAAAGTCTTTAAACCTGCACTTTCGATGATATCCATACGTTCTTGTAAAAGTTCCTTTTTCGCTCCCACGAGAACCGTCTCCATTTTTGGTTGTCCATCTTCCATAACGTCTCCCAGTATATGGGTACTTATGTTTACTTCACGAATGTCGAAGGGAATGTAAGGTTCGGCTTCAAATTGGATGGTTTTTTCCAAATCGCTAGGGCTCATTCGGGGAAATCTAACATAACGCACGATTACCGCATTACCAGAAACAGAAGTAGCAACCTTTCTTGTTCTTATTTTGGTACTGGAGAGTATATTCTTTAGAGCAGAAGTCATTACTGTCTTTCTCTCTTCCGAAGAAAGCTCTTCGATAGAGCCGGCGGGAATTTCACTAATGGCATACCTAGCCAGGCTCCATCTGCCAGGAGTTCCTTTCAACCCCACGAGCTTAATGGAGTGGGTCCCGATGTCTATACCTACTAACTCTTTACTGCCACTGAATAGTCCCATCTTTTCCTCTATTTTTTCTAATTATATACTAAAAAGAGAGTAATTGTCAACAACTTTAATCAAGGCCTCTAAAAATCCCCACTTCTTGAGTTTTTTTATCTGCAAAGAGAAACTAAATCAAGGTAAAGGCGATTAAATCCTGGCTGGAACAGAAAAACCAATACTGTCGCCAGGGAAATATAGGTTCCAAAAGCAATTTCCTGAAATCTTTTATATTTCCCGGCAATTCTTAACGCGCCCCCGGTTATTGCGCCCAGGAGACTTGCCAGGAATATTACCCAGAATACGTTGATTGCCCCCAGGAAAACGCCTATTCCGGAAATTAACTTTATATCCCCGCCTCCCATAGCTTCTCTCCGGAACATCCCTTTTCCCAATAGGGCAATCAAATAGAGTACTCCGCCGCCGGCAACGAGTCCCAAAAGAGAAGAGACAATGAGAGAGAGCCATCGGGGACTGGTTATAATTATCCTGCCGTACTGTGCAAGAAAGGAATTGAAAGGCGAAGAAGACAGGCCGAGAATAATCAACGAATAGGTGAATCTATCGGGGATGGTGTGCGTTTGAAGATCTATTGTAGAAACGATAATCAAAGAC
>Ga0224506_10002944_pt1 | contig 11440 bp, 12 predicted proteins | sample SF_Jan12_sed_USG_2_FD_169108 | JGI IMG/M metagenome (GOLD analysis project Ga0224506, IMG submission 169108) | Sediment microbial communities from San Francisco Bay, California, United States - SF_Jan12_sed_USGS_8_1 | ecosystem: Environmental > Aquatic > Marine > Sediment | place: USA...
AATTGGTTGTTTCACTAGGCTTATAGCTATACTGTTTAAAATTATGCTCCCCTTTAAAAGAAATAGCTCCTTTTTTCATTACTTCTATGTCCAAATGATCTTGCACACTAGTCATGAAAGGTGAAGAAAAAGGATGATTTTTAGTTCCAAATGAAAACAAATACAAATACTCTTTCTGTTTTGCAGATTGAATTATGTTAAAATTCTCATCCGTTTCAATAATACTAATAGCCTTAATATCTTGAGGTAGATTTTTATTAAATATTTCTAGTAGCCAATCGGTGTCAATTTCTTGTTTTGTAAACAATTCGAATGTAGTACTATTAACCGAAACCATAGCATCAGTACGGCTAGAACCTAATGTTTTAAAAGGAATACCTTCTAACACATATCTTAATGTTTTGTTCACCATTCCTTGCACTGTTTTCACATCGGGTTGTTTGGCCCATCCGTGATACCTAAAGCCCAAGTATTGCAATTCTATAAGGTAGAAGTGTGATTTATTAAAAGGATCCATAAAACATTTTAGACATCATAAAATTCATGCAAATTTGTCAAACAAAAAATAGATTAACAAAGGGGAAATATTTTTAAAATTATGATAAAATGAATGTGAAATATATATTATGATTTTTTACTCCCAAACATAACATATGAAAGCCATCATTTACGAAAAATTTAAAGGTTTATTAGGAATTCAAAATGTTTCCGACCCTAATCCAAAAAAAGATGGAGTAGTAATTGAGGTGAAATCTTCTGGTCTATGCAAAAGTGACTGGCATGGTTGGATGGGACATGATAAGGATATTGAATTACCACATGTCCCTGGACATGAACTTGCTGGAACTATTATTGAAATAGGAAGTGAAATAAAACGCTTTAGAGTTGGTGATAGAGTAACTGTCCCTTTCGTATCAGGTTGCGGAAACTGTCAAGAATGTCAAACTGGAAATCATCAAGTTTGTGACTTTCAGTTTCAACCTGGCTTTACGCATTGGGGATCTTTTGCTCAATATGTTTCCATAGATTATGCAGATACTAATCTGGTTAAATTACCTGAAGAAGTTGATTTTATTACTGCAGCAAGTTTGGGTTGCAGGTTTGCCACTTCGTTTAGAGGAGTAGTCGATCAGGGTAAAACAAAAATAGATGATTGGGTTATAATACATGGGTGTGGAGGTGTAGGCTTGTCAGCTATTATGATTGCAAATGCTCTGGGTGCTAAGGTTATTGCTGTGGACATTGACAAAGAAAAATTAGACTTTGCTGAATCTGTAGGTGCAGTGAATTCTATAAATTCATTAAACTCAAAAAATGTTATTGAACAAATCCATGAAATAACCCAAGGTGGTGCAAATGTATCCATTGATGCATTGGGTAATCCAGATGTCCTTTTTAATTCCGTAAGTTGTTTAAGGAAAAGAGGAAGGCATATACAAATTGGAATTATGTCTCCAAAACATACTAATTCTAAAATCCCTATTGATCAAATAATAGCAAAAGAGTTAGAAATAGTGGGAAGTCATGGCATGCAAGCCTATAGGTATGATGAAATGCTAGACATGATTAAAGAGGGAAAGTTACATCCTGAAAAATTAGTTACTCAAACAATTCGTCTAGAAGATGTTGCAGTGGAACTACCCATAATGGATAAATCGAAATCATTAGGTATAAAAGTGATAAATGATTTCAGTTAATTGAAAAAATTATTGCCCCACCTACTCTGTAGGCGGGTTTTAACAATAAATTACACTAAAAAAATCTCTAAAATTCTGAAATAGTTTTCTCAATAATATCACAACACTCATGTAGTTGTTCTTCTGAGATTACAAGAGGTGGAGCAAATCGGATAATATTACCATGTGTGGGTTTTGCCAATAAGCCATTTTCTTTTAACGCAACACAAATATCCCATGCAGTGGTGCTATCTGGTGAATCGTTAATAACTACAGCATTCAACAATCCTTTACCTCGAACTTTAGATAATAATTCAAACGAATCGACCATTTTTTGCATTCGCTGTCTAAATAATTGCCCCATTTGCTCTGCATTCTCTGCTAACTTCTCATCGATTATTACATCCAACGCTGCAATAGCCACTTTACAAGCTAAAGGATTTCCACCAAATGTAGAGCCATGCTGCCCTGGTTGAATAACGTTCATTATTTCATTATTAGCAAAAACTGCAGAAACTGGGTAAACTCCACCAGAAATTGCTTTACCTAAAATTAATACATCTGGTTTTACATTTTCATGATCACAAGCCAACAGTTTACCTGTTCGAGCAACTCCAGTTTGTACCTCATCTGCAATAAAAAGCACATTGTTTTCTTTACACATTTTAGCTGCTTCAGTTAAATAACTGTCATCAGGCACGAATACCCCTGCTTCACCTTGAATAGGTTCAACTAAAAATCCAGCAACATTATTTTCTTTTAATGCTTCACTAAGTGCATCTAAATCATTATAAGGTATACGGATAAAACCTTCCGTATATGGGCCAAAATTCTCTCTTGCATCAGGATCATTAGAAAATGAAATGATAGTTGTTGTTCTGCCATGAAAGTTATTTTCACAAACAATAATTTTCGCCTGATTTTCTGGAATTTCTTTTTTTTCGTACGCCCACTTTCTACACAATTTGATAGCCGTTTCTACAGCCTCAGCACCAGTATTCATCGGAAGAACTTTATCGAAGCCAAAAAAATCAGTTACATATTTTTCGTATGCTCCTAACACATCATTGTAAAATGCTCTAGAAGTAAGGGTAAGGGTCTCTGCTTGTTCTTTTAATGCATCTACTATTTTAGGATGGCAATGCCCTTGGTTTACAGCTGAATAAGCAGATAAAAAATCGTAATATCGTTTTCCTTCGGCATCCCACACATGAACACCTTTACCTTTAGATAAAACTACTGGTAATGGATGATAATTATGTGCTCCATGATTATTTTCTAATGTCATCGCTTCCTGCGATGAAAGTTTTTGTTTCATAACTGCTTCCATAAACTAAGGATTTAAATATTGAACGTAACTACTCATTACATCCCGATAGTTATCGGGACTTTCCTCATTAATTTGGAGAGAAATCATCCACAAAATCAAAGTTAATAAAAGTTATAGAAAATTATATTGTCATTTGTCAGCAACCTATCCTAGTAATCATAATTTTTTTAGCTTTGCAAACTTTTAGTAATACTCATAACATGAAAGAACCAAAAAGAGTTGTCGTTATTTTGGCTTTTGCAGCCATATATATCATTTGGGGTTCTACCTATTTGGCTATCGCTTATGCTATAGATACTATCCCTCCATTTTTGATGGCTGGGACTCGATTTATTATCACTTCTTTTATTTTATTGATTTGGATGTATATTAAAAAAATACCTTTTCCTTCATTAAAACAGATGGGTACTGCATCAATAAGTGGGATTCTAATGTTTGTTGGTGGCAATGTTTCAGTTGTTTGGGCTGAAAAATACATTTCATCTGGAGTTGCTGCAGTAATAATAGCATCTGTACCTATATGGTTTGTAATTCTAGATCTAGAACAACTCAAAAAACTTAGAACTAATTTTCTTTTAAGTATTGGTCTAGTGTTAGGGTTTGTTGGAGTAATTATTTTAGTAGGTGTTAAAGATATGTTTCAGAAAGATATATCGTCAATGGTATTATTAAGTTATGGACTGATCATAATCGCCACTATCACATGGGTATTAGGTACTTTATATACTCGTAAAGCAAATCACCCTACAAATGTTACGGCTAAGGTGATGAGTCAAACATTGTCTGCAGGGATAGTGACAATCATATTGAGTGCAATAAGTGGCGAGTTTAGAACGGTCGAATTATCATCCATTACATTTGTCTCCTATTTCTCATTAGGGTATTTAATTGTTTTTGGTACAGTAATCGCCTATTACAGCTATATTTGGCTTATTCAAATTAAACCAGCTGCTCAGGTAGGTACATACACTTATGTTAATCCTATTATTGCAGTTCTTTTGGGTTGGTGGTTACGTGATGAAATTATTAGTCCCAATATAATTACTGGTTTATTCACGATATTGGCAAGTATTTTTATAATCAATTATTCTTTTCTTAAATATTCAAACCAAAATAAAAGAGTCTTGTCAAGCAAAAACTAAAATATTATTCATACGTGTTTTGATAATTAATAATCTTTTAGCGATATTTGCATTCCGAAATCAGAAAAAGATATTTAAACATAGTTAAAGTCATGGCGAGAGTTTGTCAAATTACAGGAAAAAAGGTGCAGGTAGGTAATAATGTGTCGCATGCGAAAAACAGAACTAAAAGAAAGTTTTATCCAAACTTACAAACAAAGAGATTTTACATTCCTGAGGAAGATAAGTGGATTACTCTAAAAGTAGCTACATCTGCAATTAGGACTATAAATAAAATTGGAATATCTGCTGTTTTGAAAAAAGCAAGAGCAAACGGCAACGTATTAGTATAATAGTTAAAGACCAGTAAGTCTTAAAAACATAATAGAATGGCAAAGAAAGGCAATAGAGTTCAAGTAATACTAGAGTGTACCGAACACAAGAACAGTGGTATGCCTGGAACTTCAAGGTATATTACTACCAAGAACAGAAAAAATACCCCAGACAGAATGGAGTTGAAAAAATTCAATGCGGTACTTAAAAAATATACACTTCACAAAGAAATTAAATAATCATGGCTAAGAAAGTAGTAGCATCACTTCAGAAAAAAGAAGGTAAGAATTTTGCCAAAGTTATTAAAACTGTTAAATCACCAAAAACTGGTGCTTATACATTTAAAGAAGAAATCGTTACCCTTGATCAGGTAAAAGACGCTTTAAAATAATTAGATCGTTCAAAGAAATTTCAAATCCCTTCTTGATAATTTATCGAGAAGGGATTTTTTGTTAATACTAATTTGTATTTTACCATATCACTTTATTAAATCATCAGAATGGCATTATTTGGCAAATTGTTTTCTAAAGAAAAAAAAGATAACCTCGACAAAGGATTAGAAAAAACTAAGGAGAACATTTTTTCTAAACTTGGAAAAGCAATTGTTGGTAAATCAAAAGTAGATGAAGACGTATTAGATGAATTAGAAGAAATTTTAATTACAGCTGATGTAGGTGTGGATACTACCATTAAAGTAATACAGCGCATTGAAGAAAGAGTAGCTCGTGATAAATTTCTTGGTATAGAAGAACTTGACAAAATACTTAAAGAAGAAACTGCAGCCTTACTTTCTGAGAATAATACTGAAGATTTAATTGATTTTGATATTCCTGAAACAAATAATAATCCATACGTAATCCTTGTTGTAGGTGTTAATGGGGTAGGCAAAACTACTACAATTGGTAAATTATCAGCTCAATATAAAGCTAAAGGAAAGAAAGTGATTTTAGGTGCAGCCGATACATTTAGGGCTGCGGCAGTAGATCAGCTTAAACTTTGGGCTGAACTAGTAGGTGTTCCTATTGTTGCTCATGGTATGAATACAGACCCTTCGGCAGTAGCTTTCGATACAGTGAAGCAAGCCGTTAATGATAATGCAGATGTAGTTATTATTGATACAGCAGGTCGGTTACATACCAAAGTAAATTTGATGAATGAACTGACTAAAATTAAACGAGTGATTCAAAAATTCATCCCTGATGCACCACATGATGTTATGCTTGTACTTGACGGAAGCACAGGGCAAAACGCTGTAATTCAAGCACGTGAATTTACTAAAGCTACAGAAGTAACCTCACTCGCCATTACTAAACTAGACGGAACGGCAAAAGGAGGTGTTGTAATTGGAGTTTCTGATGAATTCAAAATTCCTGTAAAATATATAGGTGTTGGAGAAAAAGTGGATGACCTTCAGGTGTTCAACAAAATGGAATTCGTTGATTCACTTTTCAGTAGGTAGTTGCGTTTTTCTTTTAGAGAAAGGTATTCTATAAAAAACGTAATAGTCAAATCCCCACATTACTTTTTGTTCTGAAAAACCATACCCTGGTATCTCGTATGGATCCAAAACAATTGTATTATCATGTTTTAATGCAAATTTAAGTCGTCCAGTAAAACCAAGCCATATCTCCCAAAACAACTTCACCTTTATTCCAGTATTGATTTCAAACCAACGTGCATTAATAGCGTTAACTTCTCTTGATTCGGAAATACTACCAAATATCGGGTCAGTATAATTAAAATCAAGTGAGTGATTCGATTTTCCTAGTGCATATTTCACGCCAAAAAAGAATGCATTTCCGTCTGGATCATTCTTTAAAAAATTAAAATCCAATCCAACTCTTAAAAATGTGCCATTCACGAAATAATTAATACTGTCGCCAACACGATTTCTTTCCAAAATACCGTATTCAAAATTCAGAAAATACTTATCGACAGCTATATCACTAGTTATTTCCAATTCTGTATATTCATTCTGAGACAATGTTTTTACTAAACCAACCATATCCATCCCAACTCGAAATGATTTAGGTATAAACTCAAATTCAATTTTAGTAGAATCTATCTCTTCGAGATCAATATCGTCTTGAGCAATTGCGTAATTAGCAATACTCAAAAAAAGGAAAAATAAGCTTAGTTTATCGATATACTTTAACATTCGTCTCCACTTCTTCATTAAAAGTATTATTTACAACTACCACCGAATCTACATCATGACTTATCACATACAATTGTTTTATTTCTGGCTCAATTCCACACTCTTCGGAAAGAACCCTTGGCATTATCTCATACCCTAGAACAATACTAAAATCTATCTCTCCAACAACCAAATTAAAAAAGTAACTAGTTTCATTTACAATAGGGTTTATTGGTAATGAAATTTTTGATCTGGTAGAATTAAGATAGTATGCACTATCAAATCCTACAATAACAATACTATCAATTTGCAATGTATCTGTTTGCAACGTGCCTGAATCAACAAAAGAAAATTTCACTTCTCGTGTGGTTTCATAGCTACAGTCGCTCTCATCTATACACGCTACCCCAATAAAAAGTATTGCGAAAAATATTATTAGCTGTTTCTTCTTCACTTGGTTTATTATAAATTCTTGCAAATATAAAGTTTACTATTTCTTAGATGCCTATTAATTTCAAAAAAGCAACTGTTCCAATTTCATTTTAGGTATTTTTGCAATTCTAAATTACTAGAATTTTGAAAACTAAATCGTTAAAAAAAGATAAGGTTAATATTGTTACGTTAGGTTGCGCTAAAAACTTGGTGGATTCAGAAGTGCTCCTTACTCAACTCACAGGGAACTCTATTGATGTTTCTCATGAAGCAGCAAATGATAGTGCCAATATTATTGTTGTGAACACTTGTGGATTTATCGATAATGCTAAACAAGAATCCATTGATACCATATTGCAGTATGCAGATGCTAAAGAGGCTGGAAAAATTGACAAACTATATGTAACTGGTTGTCTTTCTCAACGTTATAAAGACGATTTAGAAAATGAAATTCCCCAAGTTGATGCTTTTTTTGGTACACGAGAATTACCAGCCTTACTGAAAAAGTTTAAAGCTGATTATAAACACGAACTCGTAGGGGAGCGCATAACCACCACATCAAGTCATTTTGCCTATTTAAAAATTGCGGAAGGTTGCGACAGACCTTGTTCTTTTTGTGCTATCCCATTAATGAGAGGAAAACACGTTTCCAGACCAATTGAAGAATTGGTTCTTGAAGCTAAGAATTTAGCCAAAAAGGGAGTAAAAGAATTATTAATAATTGCTCAAGACTCTACCTACTATGGTCTTGACATTTACAAGAAAAGAAACTTAGCTGAATTGTTAGATAAACTTGCTGATGTTGAAGGTATTGAATGGATACGTTTGCATTATGCTTTTCCTACTGGGTTTCCATTGGACGTGCTTGATGTAATGGCAAAACGTGACAATATTTGCAACTATTTAGACATTCCATTACAGCATGGTTCTACCAATATGTTATCAAAAATGCGTAGAGGCACTACTCGTGAAAAAACAGAGCAACTTTTAGCCACTATTCGTGAAAAAGTACCTGATATAGCTATTCGTACTACATTAATTGCTGGTCATCCTGGAGAAACTGATGAAGATTTTCAGGAAATGCTCAATTTTGTGAAAAAATCACGGTTTGAACGTTTAGGTATATTTAGTTATTCTCATGAAGAAAATACACATGCATACACTTTTGAAGATGATGTGCCTGAAGAAGTGAAACAAGAACGTTCTAATGCCGTTATGGACTTACAGGCATCCATTTCAGAAGAACTCAATCAGCAAAAAATAGGAAAAACTTTTAAGGTGTTAATTGACCGGAAAGAAAGTGGAAATTTTATTGGCAGAACGGAGTATGACTCTCCAGAGGTAGACAATGAAGTAATTATTGATGCTGAAAAATATTACCTGAGAATTGGTGATTTTGTAAATATAAAAATTGAAAGTGCTACAGAATTTGATTTATTTGGCACTCCTGAATAAATATTGAAATATATGCGTCTTGAAACCATTGAAATGGATGAATCTAATTGTTTTTCATCCTCCTTTTTAGATTATATTAAAAAAAATAAAAAGCTTTCTCCCTTTTACAACCTCACTCCAAATATTGAAAGTTTCGAACAACAAATAAAATCCACACAATTTCCAAAGGAAAGGAGAACAACCATTGTTAATATTCTAAAACAACAATATTCAGATTTCACTATTTCTGATAACACTGCTCAAAATATTGATTCAATTGAAAATGAGAAAACATTTACCGTAGTTACGGGGCATCAACTTAATATTTTTACAGGCCCCCTATATTTCATATACAAAATTGTAACGGTAATCAACACTTGCACTCAGTTAAAAAAGAAGTATCCTCAATATAATTTTGTACCTGTTTATTGGATGGCTACTGAAGACCACGATTTTGAAGAAATAAGTCATTTTAGATTAGATGGAGAAAAATATCATTGGAGAACTGACCAAAAAGGAGCAGTTGGACGGTTTGACCCCCACTCACTAAAAGAAATATTAGATAAGCTTCCTGGACAAAATGATGTTTTTGAAAAAGCCTATTTAGAGCATGAAACATTAGCTGATGCTGTGAGGTATTATGTAAATGAATTGTTTGGAAGCGAAGGCTTAGTAGTTATTGACGCTGATGATAAAGCTCTAAAACAATCTTTTGTCTCGGTTATTAAAGATGATGTTATCAATAATTCCACAAAATCACTCGTAGAAAATACCAATGGTGAACTGAAAAAACTGGGCTACCCTACTCAAGTTTTTGCTCGTGACATTAATTTTTTCTATATCGATGGCGATTTAAGGAGTAGAATTGTTAAAGAAAATGGTAAATACACTGTTCTAGATACTGATTTAGCTTTTACAGAAGATGAAATCATCACACAGATAGAAACATCACCAGAAAAATTTAGTCCGAATGTAATTCTTCGACCGTTGTATCAAGAATGGGTTTTACCCAACCTCGCCTACGTTGGTGGTCCGTCCGAAGTAGTATATTGGCTACAGCTTAAAGAAGTGTTCGAAAGTCACAATACTCCTTTTCCAATATTAATGCCTCGTAATTTTGGTTTAGTAGTTAGTAAAAATGACAAACGTAAAATTGATAAACTCAATTTCGACATGAAAAAGTGGTTTTTACCCACACAGGTTCTGATTCAGCATTATGTTTCTAAGCAATCGAACAACGACCTATCATACAAAAACAAAATAACTGAAATAAAAAACATTTATAACCAAGCAAAAGAACAGGCTTCCGTAGTTGATGTTACATTATTGCAACACTTAGAAGCATTACAAACGAAAACTACAAACTTGCTCGAAAAAGCAGAGAAGAAACTATTGCGTGCTGAAAAGCGACATCACGATACTAAAATTAAGCAGATTGAAGGTGTGAAAAACAAGTTGTTTCCCAATGACAACCTTCAGGAACGAACGGATAATTTCTTAAATTTTTATCAGGATAATCCTCAATTTATTAAAGACCTCATACAACAATTCGATCCCTTTAATTATAAATTTCATGTTTTGTTGGAGGAGTAATTAAGCTTATTGAGTGAACTCAGGATTATTGCTTCAAAATAACAAACTTATAAGTGATAACTTATCCATGTTTGCAAAACAACTACTGCCTCGTATTTTTACAGCATGGATAAAGCTACATTGCGAAAGACCTACTTAGAAAAACGACTAACGCTTTCAATAAAAGAATTTGATAAGCGTAATAAGAAGCTTATTGAGAACTTATTCCAATTGGTAGATTTTACTAAAATCGAATACCTCCATGTTTTTTTGCCAATAGAAAAATTTAAAGAAGTAAACACATGGCCTATTATTGCTCGTGTTAAGAAAAATTACCCTCACATCAAAATAGTAGTACCTAAGGTAGTAGGTGATAAACTCGTTCATTATTTATTTGAAACGAAAGATCAATTGAAAATAAGTAAATGGGGTATTGAAGAGCCCTCTTATGGCACTATAATTTCACCGCAGCAAATTGACATGGTACATGTACCGCTAGTGGTGGCTGACAAAAAAGGTAACCGAATAGGTTATGGCAAAGGTTTTTACGATCGTTTTTTAAGTGAGTGCAAACCCACTGCACAAAAAATAGGCCTTTCTTTGTTGCCTCTTTTAGATAAAATTGATTGTGTAGAAAGTACGGATGTGAAGTTGGATACGTGTATAACTCCTTAAATCAGACCGTTTGTGAGACACAAACGATGGCGTGATGTGTTTCTAAAATTCTTGTTTGTGTCTCACAAAAAAGCCATAGTTATAAATTCGTGATAAAGCCAAAATATATTAGGGTATATAGTATTATTTCACTCCTCTCACCATTTCTTTTTTTCCAGGAGGGCCAGATAATGATTCTATTTCTAACCCTGCTTCTTTTAAATTGCGCTTGAACTGACCCTGCGCACAATAGGTTACAAATACGCCTCCTCCTTTCATGCTGCCAACTATTTTTTCTAATTGTGGAAGTTGCCAAAGCTCGGGCTGTTTATTAGGAGCAAAAGCATCAAAAAATATCAAATCATAATGGTTAGCTTGGAGTTCTATACTCTCCAACTTGTCTTTTAGCTTAGTAAACAAATAACCTTCTTTAAGTTCTGTTTTGGTTTCCCAGCTTGCTCTGTGCATTTGTCCATAAACATCTATTTCATTATCCATTCCCAACAGGTCTGTATAGTTCAACTTACTCCAAACGTCCTCTTCAATTGGAAATGGCTCAATGGTGTCGTACCAAGTTTTAATGTTCTTTTTCGATAAGTCTTTATAAGCAAGCAACGCATTAAGTCCTGTGCCAAACCCTACCTCTAATATTTTAATTTTATTATTCTGATGTAAATCGAGATAATAATGCAGCCCCATACGGATAAATACATGTTGCGACTCTTGGACAGCTCCATGAATCGAATGATAA
>Ga0224506_10002945_pt1 | contig 11439 bp, 14 predicted proteins | sample SF_Jan12_sed_USG_2_FD_169108 | JGI IMG/M metagenome (GOLD analysis project Ga0224506, IMG submission 169108) | Sediment microbial communities from San Francisco Bay, California, United States - SF_Jan12_sed_USGS_8_1 | ecosystem: Environmental > Aquatic > Marine > Sediment | place: USA...
AACCTTTACCAGCTGGCGATTGGAATCATTTGGGATAGGGACACAATCTATAGAAAAAGAAATCCAAGAAACATTAAAAATGGATACATTGGTCATAGACAAAGACCACACAAAAACACATGTCCAAGTTCAAAAAGCTTTGGAAAAATGGAACCCAAAGAAAACTGTTCTAATCGCGAATGAATTAATTCTGCCTTATTTGAACGAATTTGTTGATCATATAATAATAGGCTCGATTGATTCTATGTATTCTCTGCCACGTTTTGACACTAGCGAGTCTATTGTGCGATTGATTATGCGCCTTGCCGAGCACGCAAAATATTCGTTTACCATTCAAACACGAGTAAATGATACCTACACAATGGATCCGGTTGTGCGAAAAAACATTTCTAGATTTACACGCAAAGAATTAACCTTGCGTAAACAGCTGGGTCTACCACCGGCAACATGGCAAACGATTTTGAAAAAATCTCTTGTTAGAAAGAATCTCCAAAAGGAAAATGACGTATTGGTTAATATGTTTGAAAAATGGGATCCTGTAATAACGGCCCATCAGGGGCATCGCAAAAACCTGGTTATAATAACAACGACAATATACACAGAGCAACATCCAGGCAGTATTCCAGACCTGTTTGCCCGTCTATTTTCTCTGGGGAATGACTATACAGTGCAATGTAATCAATAGTGGAAATCTGCTCTTGCGTTTCATTATAGCCTGTGGTAATATCGTGACCACATATGGCAAATACAACAGTCGCACAAGTAGTGCGTAACAAAAATGAAAATAGTATGAATCTCTTGCGTCGTTTCCGCAAGGCTGTTCGTAATGCTGATTTTACACAAATGCTAAAGGGAAACCGCTATTTTGCCCGCAAGGCATCTGACCTACGACGCAAAGAAGGCGCTATGGCCCGAATTAGAAACGGGAAAAAATACAAAAAAATGTGGAAACTAGGTAAAGTCGAAGAAAAACAATACGGACGACGATAATACTTTCAAAGATAAAACCACCCACAAAAAAAACCGAGACAAAATTGTCTCGGTTTTTTTGTGGGTGGTTTATATCCAATTCACAGGGCAAAATCTATTTTTTACTAAAAAAATGATACGATATGGTTATATATGAAATCATCCATTGTAACCGGTATTGATATTGGGTCTTATGCTACGCGTGTAGTTATTTCCGAACACTCATCATCATTTCCTATTCCGCGAATCCGCGGAATAGGTTTCGCAGAAACCAAGGGCGTGCGAAATGGTTATGTGCATAATATTGCCTCGGTGACTCAATCAATTGCTCGCGCAATACAACAAGCTCAAACAACAGCCAAGATAAAAATCTCTAGAGCCTTTGTGTCTATCGGTGGAATCAGTCTGTCATCAAACACAGTTATGGCATCAAACATAATCTCCAAAGCCGACGGCGAAGTCACCCAGTTAGACATGACAAACATACTGGTAAATGCCGAGGAACAATTCGCAGGTCAATATAAAAACAGACGAATACTGCACACCATTCCAATATCATACACATTGGACAATCACCCTGTCTTGGGTAACCCAGTTGGAATGCGCGGAATGAAACTGGACGCAAGTATTCTATTCATCTCGGCGTTGAACCAACATGTCGAGGATCTAATAACCGCAGTATCTCACGCCGGAGTTAGCGTGTTGGATATCGTTGCTGCGCCAGTCGCGTCTAGCCTTGTAACATTGTCACCTAGACAAAAACAAGTCGGTGTATTGCTAGTAGACATCGGGTCAGAAACAGTATCAATGGCGGTGTTCGAGCGTGACATCGTAACCTCTCTCGAGGTTTTGCCAACCGGTGGAATGGATATCACAAACGATATTGCATTGGGATTCAAAGTTCCCTTGGACGAAGCCGAGACATTAAAACGTGGCGAAAGCGGAGCTCACTCGAAAAAGAAAATTGATCAAATTGTCGAAGCTCGACTAAAAGACGTCTTTGATTTGGTTGATGCACATCTGAAAAAAATCAGACGTAGTGGTTTGTTGCCCGCAGGGATTGTAATGACAGGTGGTGGATCAGCTCTGCATTCCATCGAGGAATACGCCAAGGCAGTACTGCGATTACCATCCAAGGTTGCCAGCGCAGAACTGTTGGCAAAATACAAACAAAAATTGCCTGATTCATCGTGGCTGGTTGCCTATGGATTGTGTTTCTTGCCCGATTCAGATTATGGTGATATTTCCAGAACCAAAGTCGCCATGACTTGGAATCAAGTCAAACGCGCAATTTCTAATTTTTTCAAAAATTTACTCCCATAGAAAAAACCTGAACAAATATTGTTCAGGTTTTAAAATAGAAAATTTTAATCAATTTGGTCGAATAAAATCAAGATCGAGTGAATAAAAATCTGATATTTTCCTCTTGCTTAATCTTATTGTTGTTCCAGAAAAAGCAGATTTTAGAGCTTTCAAAAAATTCTCAAGGGAGCCAAAATCTCTTGCATCATCTTTGTCAACATTCTCTCTAATGTAGAGTTCTCCGGAGTCATATTTCCCCAATAGTATGGATATTTTTTGAAACAAACATCTTTCTTTGAAGTGATTTTTATTTTCTTTTGTGGAGCACTCTTCTTTGTCGAAAATTTTCAATTTCCCGTCCACAAAATATGAATACCATATTCCCCTTGCCAATAATGCACGAGTCCGTAATTTTTCTTCAACACCAAAAGTTTCAGGAAAAGACAGAGGTTCAGAAATTTTATTTTCTATAAAATCAGAGATAAGTTTATTTACAAAGTTAACAACTTCATCTTTTTTGTAGTTAGATTCAATAATCTTAACCCTGGCTCCTTTAGCGCTTGGTAAATCTTGTATTTTTGTAGTCATAATTTAATTGTTTTTGTTTAAATCCACAATACCAAATTACAAAATTATGTCAACCTCTCTTCTTTGGCTTTTCGTACAATTTCTGATAATATGTATCCATTACCGAGATGTCAGTAATTTTCCCTAATCGCTAGAAATTTAAACATTATTATGCCAAAAGTAAATCCAGACATTAAAACATTTGCACGATTAAAAGTCGTAGGTATTGGTGGGTCAGGTAAAAACGCCTTGAACCACATGATCGAATCCGATGTAACCGGAGTCGAGTTCATTTGTATGAACACAGACACTCAGGATCTGCATCACTCGTTGGCTGACAAAAAAATTCACATTGGAAAAAACCTTACCAAGGGTCTGGGATCAGGAATGAATCCAGATGTTGGACGTGAAGCCGCCGAAGAAACCAAGGCTGAAATCCAAGAAGTAATAAAAGGAGCCGACATGGTGTTTATTGCTTGTGGTATGGGTGGCGGAACAGGAACCGGAGCCGCACCAATCGTAGCGCGCATAGCCAAAGAAGAAGGAATCCTAACCGTAGGTGTTGTAACAAAACCATTTTCATTCGAGGGTGACCAGCGAACACGAATAGCCGAGGAAGGTCTATTGGAAATGGAAAAAGAAGTCGACGCATTGATTGTCGTTCCAAACGACCGATTGCTATCCATCACAGACAAAGACACGACATTCCGCGATGCTTTTGCAATATGTGACGAAGTTTTAAAACAAGCCGTAGTCGGAATCAGTGAATTAATTACGACTCCGGGTATCGTGAACATCGACTTTGCAGATATTCGAACAATCATGACAGACGCAGGGTCTGCATTCATGGGTATCGGTGTTGCGTCTGGTGAAAAACGAGCCGAACAAGCCGCCATCGAAGCCATCAATTCCCCACTGTTGGATATTTCAATCAATGGAGCCAAAGGGGTCCTATTCGCAATCTCTGGTGGTGATGATTTGACCATGCACGAAGTCCAAGAGGCAGCGCGTATAATCACAGAATCAATCGACCGCGAAGCCAAGGTTATTTTCGGAACTATTCGCGACGAATCACTGGGCAAAGGCGAAATCAAAGTTACAGTTATCGCGACAGGATTCACCATTGACCTAACAAAACGTGGAGGGTTGGCAGAAACCCCCCGAGAAGCAATGTCAAAGCCACCAGAATCATCTCGTAAAAATGTAGAACCAGAAGAAGACGAGGACGAAGATGACGATGATAGCGACTTTGGAGCTATCCCAGCATTCTTGCGACGGTCAAAATAAAACAAAAAACACCTAAAAACGAATGGCTCACGCGTGAGCCATTCGTTTTTGTATATAAAAAAGCCTCGGAACAAAAACTCAACTTAGAGGTTCAACCTCTAAGTTGGTGGTCTGTATTCCATGTTGATATGTTACAATATCACCCATATGACATACGATTTGATAATTATTGGAGGTGGGCCAGCTGGATCAGCCGGAGCCGTCTATGCCGCACGTAAAAAATTACAAACATTAATCATCGCCGAGGAATTCGGCGGACAATCTGCCGTTTCGGCAGAAATCTACAACTGGATTGGCACACCCACTATCTCGGGATCTGACCTAGCAAAAAGTTTCGAAAATCATATTCGTCAATACGAGAGTAAAGGGCTGAATATCGTATCAGGATCACGCGTAACTAGTTTGTCAAAAGATGGAGATAGTTTTAAGATAACAACCAACAAAGACGAATCGTTCACTGCGCGTTCTGTTCTGATAACATCGGGATCCAGTCGCCGTAAAATTGATATCCCCGGAGCCGACAAATTCGAAAACAAGGGGGTCGTCTATTGTGCCAGCTGTGATGGGCCACTATTTTCCGACATGGATGTTGTTGTGTTGGGTGGCGGTAATGCTGGATTTGAATCTGCCGCACAATTGTTGGCATACTGTAAATCTGTAACGTTGCTACATCGCAACGACCATTACAAGGCCGATGAAATCACCGTTGAAAAAGTTTTGGCAAATCCAAAAATGACGGGAATATTAAATGCACAAATCCAGGAAATACACGGCGAGGCTTTCGTCAATGGTGTTACTTATTTGGATACAAAATCTGGAGAAACAAAAAAATTGGATGTATCAGGTGTCTTCGTGGAAATCGGACAACTTCCCAATACTGACTTTGCAAAAGATATTGTAAAATTGGATAATATCAATCGAATCGAGATCGACCCATGGCACCAGACCACCAGCGAACCAGGTATCTGGGCCGCAGGAGACGCTACGACGGTCATGTACCACCAGAACAACATATCTGCCGGCGATGCAGTCAAAGCCGTCGAAGACCTGTATTTGTGGTTACAGATGCAATAAAAAAACAATACTAAATTTAGTATTGTTTTAGAGCTATAAATATTTTTTGATTTCTAGCTTTTTCTTTTGACTCTTCTTTTTTGTAACATCTGGAATTCCCAAATGTTTACAGAATTTTCTCAGTGCGTATCGTATTCTCCCCAAAGAAGTATTACGGCTGACACCGGTTATTTCAGCGATATCTTTGAATTTCATTCCTGCAAAATATCTCAGAATAACAATAACTCTTTGTTCGTACGGCAATTTATTTTCCAAAATAAATTTAACCTTTAGATAAAAATCACTCTCTTCCCATTTACAGATAGATCTCTGTGATCCTGGTAAAAATTCATATATACTCAAATCTACACCGCTAAATAAACTGACATATTTATTGGTTCGCTGTCCCTTGCGCAAATGATTAATTGATACATTTATAGATGCACGACGAGCCCAAGATAGGAATTGCCCCCTCTCTTTGTATGCTCCATTGTTAAACGCTTTGATTATATTAATTACAGTGTCTTGATATATATCATCAACTATATGCGATCTTTTGCTTGTTACATAGCAAGATATCGTAAGTTTGATTTTTTTTTCGTATATTTTAAACAATTCATTCAACGCACCTGAATCATTATTTTCCTGATAAGCAATGATTAAATCTTTTGCCGATCTTTTTTTATTTTTCTGCATAGCTCTGGTTTTTGATTGTGAAATAGGCTTGTATTCACAATAGCATTACACAGAATGTATGACAACAAAACAAAAATGGCACCCTTGCGGGTGCTCATTTGTGTTTTGTGATCCCACGGGGAATCGGTCACGAATATTTTCTTGCAGAAAATTTCGCTACCCCGACTCGGCTTCGTCTCGCCATACTCGACGGCTTCGCAGCCTCCGTCTTTCGATTCCCCGTGGTGTTAATTTCCCAAAGTTGTTTTTCAGATCAGGTTCATTTTGGCTCCCAAAGCCTTTGAAATGAACGAATTAATCCAATTCAAAAAAAATACTACAGGACATGCATTCTATTGCTTGTCAATTGGTCAGTATGCCCTTTACCATCAACTAATTACCAGTACCGGATTTCTTTTCAATATTTCGGTGGCTTTCTCTGTCTATTTATTATCCACTTATTATTTCAACACATTTTTAAACTTATAAGTCATGAAATACACAAACGAAGAACAGCTAAATATTCAAAGCATGTCAATAATGTGATTTATTACTCTCGCTAATCTGAAAGTTGTTATAGTGCTCAATAATACCTTGACAATTATAATAATTGTACTATGTATTAATTTACACTAACCAATAAAAACGTTGATTTTAAAAGGGCTGAGCGCCCAAAGGAACATATCGATAAAAAATAATATTTAGGGGTATTTTGAAATGTCTTAACATTTACCTACTTTTTACGTAGAATACCCACATGAGAGTCCGGTCTTGAAATCATGGGCTCGCATATTATTTTTTGGTCGGTTATCCTTTGTGATGCCGGCCATTTTTTTACTTTTCACCTCCTTTTTTTTCGTTATAAATTAGTTTCATTACTGCATTTGCTTTTATACAAAAAAAGACCTTCCAAAATTGGATAACCTAACATAATTTTCGTCTTCAGAATAAAGCTTTTATTGTACTGCTTTATTATTTGTGTTTGTTTAGTAGGTATAGTCTTATGCATGATAAGTCAATCTAATTAAATTAATTCAAAAAGGCAAGTATATTTTCTTAGACTGCTTTGAAAACTTGTAAAAACTATCAGTCACCCTATAATGATTCTTTAAATAGATCCCGATTACAGGCTATCCGTCGTGGAAAATCCGTGTACCGATCATTGAAACACGACTACTTGTTTCGCAAACTTATTCGTTGCCGAGGTTGTGAAAAACGACTTATTGGTGAATTAAAGAAAGGACATATTTACTACCGCTGTCACACCAAAGACTGCCCAACCAAAACCCTTCGAGAAGATAGAATTGAAAGTTATTTCAAAAATTATCTTTCATATACCGGTTTAAATCCCAAAGAAGAACTCATGCTTGACGAAGCGTTAAGCTTTTTGGAGTCAAATTGGTTGGATACACAGAGAAATATGCTTCAGTCAATAGACCTTCACGTGACAAACATCGAACAACGTATTGCCCGATTGACCGATGCCTACCTAGATGCTGTTTTAGGAAAAGATGCTTTTGAGGCAAAAAACAAAGGGTTAATGTTTGAAAAAAGAGAACTACTGGAGAAAAAAGAGAATTTGAGTCAAGGCAAAAACAAAATTTTTGATAAAACCAAAAAGTACCTCGAACTGCTCAAAGGCCTTAAAAACACGTATGATTCAGCAAACTATCACGAAAAGCGCGAAATCATTGAACACGTAACCTCGAACCTTGAAGCAGAGGGCCGAAAGCTAATAATATCAACGAAAACACCCTTTACTGAGTTTGTTTTTTCTCGTTGTGGCCCCGTATGTGAACCTAACCGAGGCAGAGATAGAACTTGTAACAGACAATTCGTCTATCCTGACGAGGTTACAATCCTATACAACAACAAACCTTTTAGTAAGGAACAAATAGATCAGTTGCTAGATATGTTGTACAAGGCGGCTACAGAGGAAGTAGAGAAAGAGAAAAATGATGTATGAGGCAGTTCCCTTTTACACAAGTGCCTAATATACTTTTAGATACCCACCTAACGTATTTAACTGGTGCTGAGTTGAAGGTACTACTCGTAGTTGTCCGTCAGACTATAGGGTGGCAAAACAAACGTACAGGTAAGCGTAAAGAGCGTGATCGGCTTACGCAAAGTCAATTTCTAACCAAAACCGGCTTATCTAGGCGAGTAGTGTCTAAGTCTATTTCTTCGTTAGTAAAACGAAGGCTTATTTGTGTTACTGATTTTGAAGGGAACATGCTAACTAACCCAAAACAACGCAAAGGTAAATCCTATCTCTATTACACTGCTACCGTTCAACTAGTGCATAAAAGGTACCTGAACCTGTGCACAAAAGTGACTATAACAAAAGAAAAGGAGGTGAAATAAAGTAGAAGGTTTGCAAAGAAAATTAAAAAGTATAAAATTAAAATATGAATAAACAAGAAACTCTTACAACACTCCTATATAGTGCAAAACTTATTCTAAAAGACGACATAGATGTGGCAGTTGAGATGTGGTCAAAAATTTACCCCAGTCATTCCATTGTAGCCAAGCCTAAATTTTATGACGACGATTGGGGAAATCTTTATCTTATGGTAGACACCTTTATTAAGTTTAGACATCACGCTAGTCTCCCTCATTCAAAAGAGGAACTCAAAAAAGCGGTAGATTATTTTCAACAGTAACTATTTGTTGTAGCTTCTGTCTCCTGAATTTTCACCACCGTGGTACTCTTTGTACGACGAACCACTAGGGCTATTTTTGTACGTATATTCCTGATGGGTATGTTTGCCACCCCCAGTTTTGGTGATAATATCACCTGACCTTCTTGAAGATGAAGAATTACCACCATTGTCTATACGTGACCTTGTAGTTTTTCCACCACTCGAACTTTTGAATAAGTTTGAAAAAAATCCCATCACAGTAATTTTAAATGTCCGCCAAAATTGACGACTATTCAATATACATAAATTAATTGACTTTTTTAAATATAAGTAGCGTTTTTATAGTTAATATTTGGAATATACTTTGAGTATTACCCATAACCATCAAAGTAATATGCAACTACTTTAGAATAAGCCAATACAATTTGTCCGAGTACTTAAATATGTAAAACTCACACTCAAAATCAAATAGTTGTTGTTAATTTAATTACCTGAATTTCAGGCAGATAACTTTGTAGAATGGGGTATTTATTGTAATTTAATTTTTCCAAATTTAAATTAGCCTTTAAAATTATGGGAGAGAGACTAAAAAAAATAGATAATAAAATTAGTAGTCACAAATTTTTTCTATGGAGTAATTATGTGAATCTAGTTGCTTCTTTGATTACGATAGGCCTTATTGTAACCTCTACAATTACACTTTTTCTAAATTGGAAGATAAATTATTTGTTGTTACCCTACAATTGACGATAATATCAATTTCTATACTTATTATGGCTATCTGCCTTTTTTATATTCATTTCCGAGCACAAAAAGAGTATTCATTAAGTATAGAATCCATTCAGCAAAAATTTTGGGGTTTTGTAAATAATTTAACTATTGAGCATAAAAAAGAAATTGATAAAATTAGTAAGGATAAGTCAAAAATAGAGGAGATTAATTCAAAGAAAACTCAGCGCATATTAAAATTAGAAAATAGGTTTAATAATTTGGAAACTACTTTAATCCGTTGTCACAATATAAGCCACCATACCAGAGATTTTGTAAAAATAATAGTTGATGATCTTATAAATAAAAACATAGATAACAGAGATTATATTAATGGACAATATGCTAATTTCTTACCAAGGGTTGTAGAAGATTTGAAAAAAATATTTGATCTAAACACCGGGGTCAAATGTTCTGTGGCAATTAGGCTGGCTAAAAAGGTTGATAACCTTGATGGAACCTCTGGATATTCAATTCATCACCTACTTAGAAATCATGACTCAGAAGGAAAAAGAAAAAAATATGACAATAAGGTTAATGGTGTATCATATAAGCAATTTATGGAGTATAATTTCGTTTTAGATGACGACTTTGAAAATTATTTTTATTTAAATAATCTAAGAAAAAATAAAGCTTATGCCTGTCAATTTATACCTGACCACTTGAATTATTATGATGCCAAATTGACTACTACAATTGGTTACAGAATGGAGCCACATACATCACAAAAAATGATTCTTTTTGGTTTTTTAGATGTAGACTGTTTAGGGGGCGAATTTGATGAGAGGGATCATCAATTTTTAGCCTCGGTTGCTGACCGAATATTCGCAGTTCTATACCTGAAAAAATTCTTTAATGAAATGATTTTGCAGCCAATATAATAATTAGTACTTTACACAAGTCAGTTGTGTGTAACTTTAAAACATTGACATTCATAACTCCTTAACTTAGAATAAAATGGAAACAAAAACAATTGAAATGCGTATAACTGACCCCATGGATAGTTCTAAAAAAAATAATGGTCTCAACAAAGGTGGGAGTTCCGTGACTCCTAAGTTGAATATGTCGAAATGGATGGAGGAGAATTTCACACCAGATTCACCTGTAGTTAAAAAACTTCAGAACGGAATGAATGAAGATTCCGAAGGATGGTGTGACTCTGTTGATAAAAAGGAAAATCATCCTCATAATTTATTTATTGATGATCTTATTGAGGTTACCCGTTCTCGGCGAAAAAAATAACAAGTTTTAAAAAATGATTTAAAAACCAAGTATATATACTTGGTTTTTTATTTTATATCTTTTTACGAGGTTACATTCAATGTTGAATCCCACCGGTTCCTCGAACCTGAAAAAGGCTGAGAAATAAGGCTCCTATCAAAATCCCCTTTTAGCATATATAAACTCAAAAACGACCTCGAATTAGGATGGGTAATTAAAGACCAATGATTTCAAGGATATTTGTAGTGTTATAAGTTTTTTTGCTATGTGGCCCCGTATGTGATCCCACGGGGAATCGAACCCCGATTTCCAGGATGAAAACCTGGTGTCCTAACCGTTAGACGATGGGATCATATATATCATATGATCATATAAATAAAAATGCCGATCAAATTGACCGGCATTTATTATAACTTATTTTAATTTTTTTTCAAGTCTACATCTTCACGTCGAAGATACCAAGCAAGAGTGCTGTTTACCCTTCTTTTCTCTGTAAAAAAGCATTTGGTATATTGCTGAATCTTTTGCTGTTCAACAAAAGCGATATTATCATAGTTCTCTCCAGAAAAAATAACAACTTCACATTTACCAGCCTTTTCAAGTGGGTCATATGCATCCATTGTTGATATATTACGAAGAATAAGGCTGTTATCTTTATCCTTGAGGATTTTTCTTAATTTTAACAAAAAATGTACCCCATTTTTATTTCCATCCCAGACTATAAAAATATTTTGTTTGGTTATTTTTTCTGCCTGTTCTGGCATAGAAAAAGTTTTTTTAAATGTTTCTAGTATGTCGTCATATGGTGTACCATTACCGCAATTTAACCCAATGATACTTTTGATATTATTCCCGTAGTTCATTAATGTTGATTTATATGTTTAAAAAATTATTTCTAGAAAATTATACCAGTATCTTGAGTTTTTAGCAAAAATACGCTACTGTAGACCTATTA
>Ga0224506_10002946_pt1 | contig 11429 bp, 8 predicted proteins | sample SF_Jan12_sed_USG_2_FD_169108 | JGI IMG/M metagenome (GOLD analysis project Ga0224506, IMG submission 169108) | Sediment microbial communities from San Francisco Bay, California, United States - SF_Jan12_sed_USGS_8_1 | ecosystem: Environmental > Aquatic > Marine > Sediment | place: USA...
CATCTGCAATTTCCTGAACAGCGAATGGATTTACCGTGGTTCTAGCACCAATCCACAAAATGTCAACCCCGGCTTTCAATGCTTGTTCAGCATGTTTTGCATTTGCTACCTCAGTTGTAACTTTGAAATCATTCTCTTTTCCTGCATTTACAAGCCACTCTAATCCAACTTCACCAATTCCTTCAAAAGAATTCGGTCGTGTTCTTGGCTTCCAAATTCCAGCACGAAAAATATCCGTCCTTCCTTCTGACTTCAATTTCTTCGCGGTTTCCATAACTTGTGCCTCACTCTCAGCACTGCACGGTCCTGCAATTAAAATTGGTCTTTCAAATTCTTTAATCAAATTCATGCCTATACTTTTTCTGCAGGTTTACTTCTAAAAAGTCCAACCCCTATGCTTTTTTGCCAACTATGAAATCTTTCAAATAAAAGGGTTCCCAATAAGCCACATCTTCAAACTGCTTTTCATTGAATTTAGCATAGGCCAATTCAACTTGCCCTAATGCTGATGATGCAATTGTAAGATCAAATGTACAATCCTTGTTTAACCATACCTCCTGTAATTTCTCTGCACCATCTCCGAAACAAACAAAGGGTGTGAATTCTTCATAGCTCTTCTCGTCTATAATATCCGCAGATATATCTTTCAAAGGAATGCAATTTTTATCCACGATTAAATTATACACTTCCATTCTACGCGCGTCTAGAACCGCACAAAGATTGCTGTTAGGATAATTCATCTTTGCCAGTTCAGCAAGTGACGTCAAAGCATCTATAGCAATCAATGGAATTTCTAATGCGTAGCACAACGCTTTAGCCGTTGCTGCTCCAATTCTTAATCCAGTATATGAACCAGGGCCTGCAGCCACTGATATTGCTTGTAATTCATTCGTAGAAATAGACGCTTGTTTGAGAACATCTTCAATAAGCAAATTCAAATTTTCTCCATGAGAATACCCATCTTCTTGAATTTCTTTGAGAGCAATGGACTCTCCATTATTTGAAAGTGCAACAGAACACACTTTCGTTGCTGTTTCGAGGTGTAAAATGTATGCCATTAAATATCTTTCTCTATGTATTTTGGATTGTCCCAATCGTCAATCGGCACACAAGGATCATGATCTAATCCTAATGCTCTTCCTATTGTCAATAATTCCTTCTTTCTCTTCATCCACACATACGCCAAGTCTATCGGTTCTTCTACTATTTCGCCAGCTTCGTTTTTATACATGATGTACACTTCATAGTAGTTCTCATAATTCGTAAACTTATAAAAGACCTTTAGCACTTTTACCTTTTTGGGTTCAGTGACAGCACAACATCCACAAAACAAATACACTTTTTTCTTCTTAGAAATTAGTTCTACCGCTCTTTCTGCATCTGCTTTTGAAATATACGCCAACTGATCTGCAGAAGAAAGAAATGCAAATAGCATGAAGGCTATTGTTAAAACTTTTTTCATGCTTCAATTTCTAATTTAAAACCAATACCATGTACGTTTGCAATCTGAATACGCTCATCTTCTTTTAAATACTTACGTAGCTTAGTGATAAAGACATCCAGACTTCGTCCAACAAAATAATCATCCTGTCCCCATACTCCATTCAACACAATTTCTCTCGCTACTACTTGATTTTTGAATTTGCATAAAATCTTCAGAATTTGCGCTTCTTTCTTCGTCAGGCTTTTCTCAAAATTATCGTGCTTCAAATGAAAGTTGATGGTATCAAAGGTGTATGCACCAATTTGATAACTCGATTCATCTTGTGCCTCGGGTTGAATATTGACACGACGCAACATTGCAGCAACTCTTAATTGCAATTCCTCTACATTGAATGGCTTTGTTAGGTAGTCATCTCCACCCGATTTAAACCCTTCAACTTTGTCTTCATCATTTGACTTTGCTGATAAAAACAGAATTGGAATGTTGGAGTCTATTTTACGAATATCCTTTGCAAGAGAGAAGCCATCTTTTTTAGGCATCATCACATCGAAAATACACATATGAAAGGTGTCTTCATTAAATCGTTGAAAACCTTCTGCACCATCGGTACAAAGAGTTACATGATACCCATCCGATTTCAATTGATCAGATATGATAAAGCCCAAGCTTGCATCATCCTCAACAAGTAATATTTTAATTTTCATAAGCGTAATTCAACGTGAATACTAAGGTATTAAAAAGTGACCGAGGTCAACCTAAATTTAAGGACAAAAAAAATGCCAACACATTTCGTGCTGGCATTTAAGAATAACTTAACAATTCTTAGAAATGCAAATCAATTTGCAAACGGTACATCAAGTTCTTGTCAGGAGAACCTTCAGCCATCAAATAATTTACATCTGCTTGGACTTTCAATTTGTGGCCAACTACGTATTTAGATAGCCCTAATCCAACTTGTTGAACTGTAGCACCAGATGCATATCCTGATGATCCGGTGTAGTTCCGTGGAGCAACACCTGTATAACGTGCAGCTACCTCCCAGTTCTTTTTGAACAAATAACCTGCTTGCAAGTTCATCGCTGTTCCAACTTTTACTGTTCCAGTATGAATATTTCCTGCGTCATCTAAAGCAGTTGGGTTAACATTGTCTGCATCTCTCAATGCAAATTCACCCATTACAGAAAACCCTTTCCACTTGAACATCAAATCTGCGAATACGGTAGTAATGTTCGATTGGAAATAACTGTCATTTTCACCATCACCATCTTTATCGAACATCATGTAACTTCCTTGGTTACTTCTGTCTTTTACAGCTCTTTCATTGAAATCGTATGTTACTCCGATGGAAAGTTTTGGCTTCTCTTCACGTTTGATGTCACTTCCAACGTAATCTCCTTTGCTGGCAAACTTACCAAATGGTAAAAACTCTAAGCGACCCGTGTATTGCATTCCACCTAAGTTCTTTTGAACTAAGTTTCTTCCTTCACCCTGCGAAAATGAGAACATCTCACGAATAAGAAAGCTCTTTCCTATTGTAAAGTGATGACGTAATTGAACACCTATATCACGATCAATATTATAACCAGAGTTCAACATTGAACGATCAACGAATTGTAAGTTAGCAGATGATATAACACGCTCTCTATTCCCTGGTAATTTCGTTTGCCCAGCCCATACAGAAAAGTTTTTATAGAAGTTCCATTTCACAACGGCGTCAAGAATCATTCTTGGAGCAAAATTCGTTCGATCCGAAACCTTACCAAGATCTTTTTGAGAAAGACCTAACTCTATTTTATACGTAAATTTAGGAGAGAAGGCAAATCCTCCAAACTTCAATCTAGCTCTTCGAATCAAGAAGCTATTTTCAGAGTCTCCGAATCCTGTATTGTCATTCATATCCACTTTCCCTACATATAAAGACTGGATTCTTACACCAAATTTCATACTCCATGAACTATCTGCAGATATTACATTAAATATCCCTTTTCCAAATTTTGAATCGATTTTTCTTTGTGAGAATCCTATTGAGGAAATCAGTATGAAACATGCGAATAGAACTCTTTTTATCATTTTATTTAGTTTAAATTTCTGATGCAAATATGGGGCGAATTAACATGCAGAAAACAAACACAACTCATCGTTAACATAAACTTAATCTCAAAACGATTTGATAACATTTACTTAATATTGAAAATAGTGGTAATTGAATTTTGTGCTCTAAATTCGCATCAAAATTGTATTAAAAACGAAATACTCATGTTTAAGAAAATTCAAGTTCTATCACTCATTCTTTTAGCGTTTGCCTTCAATGGCTTAAGCCAGGATACAATGAATGTTAATTCATCGTTCACAAAATTCACCTCTGATTTATTTGAAAATGATATCGACGAGAAGGATAAAACTAAAAAGCTAAAAGTAGGATCAGTTGCTCTTCACTGGGAAAGTATTTTATCAGGTGAAGATTTGAAGATTCGATACCGCCTTGAAGGTGACAACGACTGGATTTATTCAAACTCATTCTCTTCGGACTCTACGAGTTATATTGTAGAAAATCTTGATGAAAACAAGTTCTTTGAATGGGCTGTTGGTAGTAATAATACATGGTCAGAAATTCAAGAGTTTCACACGCTCGGAATGCATCTTTTCGAAAATATCGTAGCCAAAGCAGGCCCAGAGAGTATGAAGTTGACTTGGAGTATCGATTATGATGTTGCAACTAAATTAAAGGATAAGAACATTCAGGCAATCATTAAATACCAGAATGATATTTCAAAACGTAGGTCAAAACATGGTGTTGCAGGTGCTGGATGGCTTTACACTAGAACATTCTCTATTCTAGACAAGAAGTTTGAATTGGAAAATCTTAATGGACATGACAAATACACTTTCAATATAGGTTTCGCTCCCGCTGGAGATAGTGATCAATTAAAGGAAGATAAATCAAAAATGATTTGGTCTTCTAAAGTTGCGAAGAAAACAGAAAGAGGTTGGGGAATTGCTAAGCTGTTAATCCTTATCGGTTCTCTTGCCTTCTTTATTTTCGGGATGAAATTGATGAGTGAAGGATTACAACAAGCCGCAGGAAGCAGACTTCGTGCTATGCTCGGCTCAATGACTTCGAATCGAATAAAAGGTGTTTTTACAGGGTTCGGAATCACTTCAATCGTTCAATCGTCCTCAGTTACTACAGTTATGACGGTGAGTTTCGTAAATGCAGGATTACTTACACTTCGTCAATCAGCAGGAGTAATGTTTGGTGCGAATATCGGAACGACAATTACAGCTTGGATCATTGTTTTATTAGGCTTCAAATTGAGTATTGGGGATTATGCCTACATGATGATAGCACTCGCTGCGCCACTATTGTTTATTTCAAAGGGAAATGCTAAGGCATGGGTAACTGCAATATTTGGATTCTGTATTTTATTCATGGGATTAGGTGCACTGAAGGATTCAGTACCTGATCTTGACGTTAACTCTGCATTAGTTCAGTTCTTCATTGAATTCAAAGCAGAATGGTATGGTCCTGTGATGTTTGTGATGCTCGGAGCACTTGTAACTATGATTATACAATCCTCTTCAGCTGCAATGGCACTTACTTTAACAATGGTTGCATCCGGTGCTCTTCCTTTTGACGTTGCCTGTGCTATGGTTTTAGGTGAGAATATTGGAACAACTATTACGGCGCAACTTGCTTCGTTAATTGGAAATGTGCATGCAAAACGTGCTGCAAGAATTCACATGTTCTTCAACGTGGTTGGAGTCTTTTGGATGTTGCTCATCTTCCACTTCTTCCTGGGCGGACTTACAATGCTCGTAACAGGAGATCCATATACAGATGCAGCGGTAGCAGCAACAGCAATTGCTCTTTTCCATACCCTATTTAATTTAATTAATGTTTTCCTATTGATTTGGTTTATCCCACAATTGGTCTCTCTTGCTGAGCGCTCAGTTAAATCTAAAGGAGAAATGGATGAAGAATTCCACTTGGATTACATCAATGGACCACTAGGTTCAACTTCAGAGTTGTGTATTCTTGAAGCGAAGAAAGAGGTTGCTAAATTTGGTAAAACCACAGCTAGAATGAATGAATTCACGCGAACTTATATCAATTCTTCTGAAAGAAAAGAAAAAACAAAAATGCTCGGTAAAATTGAAAAATACGAAGAGATTACTGACCGTGTAGAAGTTGAAATTGCGGATTATCTGGGGCAAACAGCTCGATTGGAAATGAGTGGTGAAGCGTCAACAAGGATGAGAGGTATGTTGAATATTACGACAGACTTAGAGCGAATTGGAGACATTTTCTTCCAAATAAGTAAAACACTCGAACGAAAAGACAGTAATAAAATTTATCTGACGCCAGAACAGCGTAATGGGTTAAACAAAATGCTTGACGCAATTGAATCTGCCTTCGATGTGATGAACGAAAATCTGAATTCTGAATACGGGTCAATTTCTCTTGAAAAAGCAATTTCACGAGAACGAGCAATTAATCAATTGAGAGATGAATTACGTGAAGAGCATCTACAAAATATTGGTTCAGGTGAAAACATGGACAATGCATTAGTTTACAGCAATCTGTTCTCTTCACTAGAAAAGGTAGGAGATCACATTATTAATGTATCGGAACACGTAGCTGATAAAAACATAGATTAATCGCTAACAATTAAATAAATAAAGAGGGAGCTAAAGCTCCCTCTTTTAGAATATGGAAAAACGTAAACACCTCAAAGAAATAGCTCTAGTGTTCTTGAAGCTTGGAACGTTTGCCTTCGGAGGGCCAGCAGCCCATGTTGCAATGATGGAAGAAGAGATCATTGAAAAACGAAAGTGGATTGACAGACAGCATTTTCTTGATTTAATGGGCGCTACAAATTTAATACCTGGTCCAAACTCGACTGAGATGACCATGCATTGTGGACATGAACGTGGTGGTGCCTTAGGATTATTTATTGCTGGAATAAGCTTTATTTTTCCTGCAGTATTAATAACTGGAATTCTTGCTTGGCTATATGTTACCTATGGTAGCTTACCAGATGTCGCTCCGCTTATTGTAGGAATCAAACCAGCCGTTCTAGCAGTTATTGCTGGAGCCATTTACAAATTAGGAAAGAAAGCATTAAAAAGCTTAGAGCTAGGAGTTCTTGGAGCTTTGGTAGTAATTGTAAGTATGCTTCCAGATACAAATGAAGTCTTTGTTCTTCTAGCGGCAGGCTTATTGGGAGCAGTCTATTTCTACACGAAAGGTTCAATGAAAACGGAAAAAATGAACTTACTTCCATTTTTATTGGTTCAAGCTCCAACTGTGCTTACGACCAAGGCATTGACATCAACTATTTTCTGGAAATTTCTTAAGGTAGGATTGATATTATATGGTAGCGGGTATGTACTATTTGCCTATTTAGATGCTGAATTAGTTGAAACCGGATTGCTAAGTCGTCAAGAATTGATGGACGCAATAGCAGTTGGTCAGTTTACACCTGGACCAGTTCTTTCTACGGCAACCTTTATAGGGTTCCAGTTAGGTGGAGTTTGGGGAGCGCTTGCCGCTACGGTTGGGATTTTTCTTCCTTCATTTCTGTTTGTTCTATTATTGAATCCCCTCATTCCCAAAATGAGACAATCCAAATTTTTAAGAGGATTCCTTGACTCTGTAAATATTGCCGCAGTTGGAATTATGCTTGCGGTTTTATTCAATATGGGACAAGAGTCTGTTGGTAATTGGCAAACGGCCGTCATTGCGGGTTTTGGTGTCTTTTTTACATTTGGACCGATTAAGCTAAATGCAATGTGGATTATCGCTAGCGGTGCAGTATTGGGTTATCTTTTACACTTGATATAAAAAAGAATGGGAGCCTCAAACTGGCGTTTGCGCTCCCATTACACTAATCAACCTAACCTACTACTACATTTCAAAGGTAACACTTGAATTCATAAATCAAACAGATTTATATCTTTTTTTCAAACTCAAGGTATTTAGCATTTTAAGAACATGATCAATCTTACCGATGCTAAAATATTGTTATGTAAACATAATGTATTGATTCTAGGGGCTCTGTGTGATTTCGTTTTGATAAATCGGTTTAGTAAAAACACTTCGAGAGTCCAAAATATTCAAATTAAGATTCCAATATTATCTTTATCTTTCATGCAAATTATCTTTCTTTAGACTAATATTTGAACACATGGAATCAATTCTAATTATCGACGACGAAGATGACATCCGAGAAATTCTTGGATATAACCTTAAGAAAGAAGGGTATATCGTGTATACCGCTGCGAATGGATTAGAAGGCATACAAATGGCAGAAAGACACCTTCCTGATTTAATTCTCCTAGATGTAATGATGCCTGAAATGGATGGAATAGAGGTATGTGAAAAATTACGTTCAAATAGTTTAACTGAAAATATTCGCGTTTGTTTTTTAACTGCAAGAAGTGAAGACTACAGCCAGATTGCTGGTTTTGATGCTGGAGCGGATGATTACGTAACCAAGCCTATTAAGCCCAAAGTTCTAATAAGTAGAATGAAAGCTATCCTCAGAAGAGCAGGCGGATCTAATAATTCTGACACAAGCTCAAACGATAAATCGTTGGTTATTGATCGAGAACGTTATTTGGTTGTGTTGAACGGTAAAGAACTACAGTTTCCACGCAAAGAATTTGAATTGCTTTCTTTACTTGCTTCGAAACCAGAGAAGGTATTTGACAGAGATGTAATCCTGGAGAAAGTTTGGGGAACTGGAATTGTTGTTGGAGATAGAACAATTGACGTACATATACGTAAACTCCGTGAGAAAATTGGCAATGAGCGTATCCAAACGGTTAAAGGTGTAGGTTATAAATACTGCAACATCTAGAATAAAGCATTACCCAAAAGCCGGTTAATAGCTATATTCGCAAATAAAAGGGTCCATAAGGATCTTTGATGAATTTTGAAAAACCAAAAACCCATATATATAGTTCTTGGAGGTAGCTTTTTGGTTACTGCACTAACTTTCGCAGGTCTACTTATTGCCCGTATAATTCTACCCGTAGAAACTATACTTCTAATTACGGTTTCAATAGGAGTTGGAATACTTTCATTTATCATATTCTACTTCGTCATCAAACGATTTATCACGGAAAAATTGAAGATCTTGTATCGATCTATTCGAAAAGGAAAGTTTGAAAATGGATCATTCAACTCTTTCAGTCTACAAGAAGATGTTATTGAAAAGGCAGAGAAGGAAACAAAGCAATGGACGGAGGAAAGAATGGCTGAGATTTCCAATCTGAAAGAACAAGAAGAATTTCGTAGAGAATTTTTGGGAAATCTCGCGCATGAACTGAAAACACCTGTCTTTTCGATTCAGGGATATATACTTACATTGCTAGAAGGTGGTTTAGAAGATGAAAATGTGAATCGACTGTTTTTAGAACGAGCTTCGAAGGCAACTGATAGAATGACAACGATATTAGAAGATTTGGATCAAATCACTAAAATGGAAGTTAACAAAATTGATTTAAATTTCACTTCTTTCGATATTAAAGAACTTGTGCTTGAATCATTTGAAGCTATGGAAGTTCGAGCAAAAAAAAGAAATATCACTCTGAAATTTGCCAAACAATTTGATCCAGTCATTGTTTATGCTGACAGAAGTAAAATTGGTCAAATATTATTGAATCTAATTGGAAATTCAATCTCATATGGAAACGAAAATGGGCAAACAGAAGTTCGGTTTTACGCTATGGATGATATTGTGACTATAGAAGTTTCTGATAACGGACTTGGCATTGCAGATGATGAGATCCCACGCTTATTCGAGCGTTTTTATCGTGTTGAGAAAAGCAGAAATAGAAATGAAGGTGGTTCTGGCCTCGGACTAGCAATTGCTAAACATATCATTGAAGCCCATAATCAAACTATCAACGTACGTAGTACTCTTGGTGTAGGAAGTACATTTACGTTTAGCTTAGATAAGGGGAAGCTATAGTTATACTACTCATTATTATTTAGACAGTGTTATTCACTCATAATTTACGTGAAGACTGATTCCATACAGCACTTACGAAATTCATTAACATAAAAAAGGCTCCTTGAAAATTCAAGGAGCCTTTCTCTTTTAGTTATGTTCTATTCAATGATAATCGATTGAACAGCCATTCCTGTTTTAGTCTCAACTCTAACAAAATACTCACCACTCAATACGTAGCTAATATCAACATTGGTAATCAAGTCAACAAGTTGTATTCTCTCAACCTCTTGACCAAGAGAATTAATTACAACCAGCTCCATATCTTCTTCTAGAGTTTTAATAGAAACATTAAACACTCCATTTGAAGGGTTAGGATAAATCTTGAACAAATCTGCATCAAGTTCTTCAATTCCAACTTGAGAATCAACCGTAATAACTTCTGTTGTTGTACATCCTGTAACATCATCTGTTACGGTTACAGTATACGTTCCACCTGCTAATCCACTGATATCTTCAGTAGTTTCTGCATTGTCCCAGTAATAACTATAAGTAGATCCTCCAGCAACACTAATATCAATAGCTCCGTCAAGTCCAACAATCTCATCCGTTGTAGAAACAACAGTTATCGCTGGTGGAACGCTTTCCGTTAATGTCAACGTAACAGTAGAATCACATCCAGTAACAACCGAAGAGAACACTTCAGTGTAAACACCGGCCATTGTCAAAGATTGTGATCCGAATGTATATGTACCTCCTGGACAGAATTCTGCAGAACCTGTACCTGTAAGTGGACCATTTTCTGTAACATCCAATACAACTGTAGAATCACATCCTGTTAACACAGATGAAAAAACTTCAGTATATGAACCTGCAGTAGTAATAGTCTGAGTTCCGAAAGTATATGAATCTCCTGTACAAATCGCAGCAGTTTCATTTCCTGAATAAAGAACGTTCTCTGTAACATCTAATACAACGGTAGAATCACACCCTGTAATTGCAGATGAGAAAACTTCAGTATATGAACCTGCAGTAGTAATAGTCTGAGTTCCGAAAGTAAATGAATCTCCCGTACAAATCGCAGCAGTTTCATTTCCTGAATAAACAGGATTTTCTGTAATTGTCAACATTACCGTAGAATCACAACCTGTTAATGCAGATGAGAAAACTTCCGTATAAGCACCAGCAGTTGTCAATGTTTGAGATCCAAACGTGTATGTATCTCCGGTACAAATTGTAGCAGTTTCAGTTCCTGAATAAACAGGGTTCTCTGTAACAGTTAACATTACCGTAGAATCACATCCACCAACTCCACCACCAACAAACACTTCTGTGTACGCTCCAGCTGTTGTAATTGTTTGAGTACCTAAAGTATAAGTATCTCCTGTACAAATTGTAGCAGTTTCTAGTACCGTAGCAGCAGGATCAACTGTTACGTCAAAAGAACAAGTTGAAGTTATTGAACCAACATCACCATAAATCCTCACATCATCAATATTCCATTGACTTATTGTGTATGCGCCAGTAGAGCCAACCAAAAAACCAAAACGCACTTGCATCGCTGGGTTTGCATAGGCAGAGATATCGAATGATTGTAAATTCCAAGCAGCATCAGTAATACCAGGAGAAGCACCTGTGGTCCATATCTGTATCCATGATGCACCATCAAATACCTCAACAAAATTTTGCATATAAGGCGTATAATCACTATTTAGCCATCTGTAAAAATCAAGTGTCAATGTAGTCGCTCCAGCTGTATTAACTACAGGACTTGTAAGGTAATACGTAGGGTGAACCACAACAGGTGCGCATCCTCCAATTACAACACCTGCTACGCCATTATCTGCCGTTGGTGTATTGTCCGTTCCTGGGTCATTATTTGCATTCCCACATGAACTCACTACTGCAGGAGCAATTGCCCAATCTGTATCCATTGTCCAACCTGCCGAATTATCCGAGAAATCTTCATTAAAGAACTCTAGATTAGTAATTGGATCTTGAACAGATTCGTAAGTAACAGTCGTTGT
>Ga0224506_10002947_pt1 | contig 11427 bp, 14 predicted proteins | sample SF_Jan12_sed_USG_2_FD_169108 | JGI IMG/M metagenome (GOLD analysis project Ga0224506, IMG submission 169108) | Sediment microbial communities from San Francisco Bay, California, United States - SF_Jan12_sed_USGS_8_1 | ecosystem: Environmental > Aquatic > Marine > Sediment | place: USA...
GTGTTGAATTTCATTGAATTTTATTTTTGTTATTTAGCATATTTTTTAATAAGATTACCAACTGTTAGGCCTTGTACAATAATTGAAAAAACAACTACCACATACGTTATCACTAAAAAGAGGTCTCTTTGCATAACCTGTGTTAGGCTAAGCGCCAAGGCTATAGAAATGCCTCCACGTAAACCTCCCCATGTCATTATCAAATTAGTTTTTGGTACAAATTCCAATTTTTTGGCGTAAAGCTTTATAGGCAGCATAAGGGATAAGTACCTTGCAAAAAGCAACAAAGGAATAATGATAAATCCTGCTAAGATATATTTCCCGTTAAAAGTTAGCACCAATATTTCCATACCAATCATTACAAATAAGATCGTATTGAGTAGAATGTCTATTAATTCCCAAAATTTATCGACATATTGTTCGGTAATTTCACTCATCGATGATTCTCTCACAGTATCATTACCAACAATAAGGCCGGCAGTTACCATGGCTAAAGGCGCTGATAAATGAAAATGTTGAGCTACCAGTGTCCCTCCCATCACGGCCGCTAAGGTAATAATAACTTCTATATCATAATCGTTAATGCTTCTAAGTAATCTATAGGTTACCCAACCAATCGCCAACCCTAATGCAATACCTCCTACAACTTCGACTATAAACAATTCGGCTATATGAAAAAATGATATTTCATTTCCCCCTTTCGCTATTTGGTAAATCGTTAAAAAGATAACAACTCCAACACCATCATTAAATAGTGATTCGCCTACAATTTTCGTTTCTAATTTTTTTGGTGCACCTACATTTTTCATAATTCCTAAAACAGCAATTGGATCGGTAGGTGAAATTAACGCTCCAAATAGTAAACAGTAAATAAAATCAATGTTAAAATCTAAAAATTTAAGGATGTAAAAAACAAAAACACCGGCCAGAAATGTGGAAACTAATGTGCCCAAAGTAGCAAATATGAATATTGGCTTGCGTTGAACTTTAAGACGTTGAAAATTGGTATGTAATGCACCGGCAAACAGCAAAAAGCTCAGCATTATATCTAATAAAACAGTTTTAAAATCGATTTGAGTGATTAATTCTTTCTCCTTTTGCAATAAGGTGTCGTCAAAATAGCTTAACCCTAAAACACCGAGGGTAAAAAGAATGGTTATTACCATTAACCCAATAGTATCTGGTAGTTTTATAAACTTTACGTTGATATATCCAAAAACGGCAGAAAGAACAATTAATACAGTAGCAATGGCAAAATAATCCATATGTTAAACTAATTTTTTTAAGGCTAAGATGTATCCTAAATGGATCCCTTCGTGAAAATTATTAAATTCTATTGCGTCGTGGATATTGTTCAAAGTAACCTTGGCGCTGGTTGTATATGGTTGATATTCTTTAAAAATGGCGGCATCAAAATCAGTTTTAAATTGATCGACCAATAATAAAAATTGTAATTTAATGTTTTCGAACTTCTCTAAAGAGATATAGCCCTTGGGTTCGGTACCTTTTTTGTAATCATCAATTATTTCCGATCCAATAGCAACTTCTAAACCTGAGAATTTATAGCAAAGTAATTGTTGGGTAACAACTAAATGAATTAAATTCCATGCAATATTATTATTAAAACCATCTGGTATTTTATTTAACTGTTCTAAAGTTAAATTCTCTATAGATTTGAGTATTATGAGCCTGCTAGCTCTAAGAATTTCAAATTGTTTTTCCATAGAAATTTAATTTAGCATAAAAGTATTATTTTTTATCTTGCAAACAAGTTAAATTTAATTTTCGAAAGTTTCTGAATGAAAAAAATATATTACCTCAAGACATGTGATACATGCAGACGTATTTTAAAAAATATTCCCACGAATAAATTTATTCTTCAAGAAATAAAATCACAACCAATTACAGTAAAACAGTTAGAAGAGATGTACAGTTTTACAAATAGCTATGAATCCTTGTTTAGTAAAAGATCCAAAAAATATAAAGCTATGGATCTAAAAAATCAAGACTTAACTGAACAAGATTTCAAACAATTGATCTTAGAAGAGTATACCTTTCTAAAAAGGCCTGTTATCATTGTAGATGGTAAAATTTTTATTGGGAATGCTCCTAAAACTGTTGAGGCTCTTAAGGAGTATTTCGTTTAATCTTTATTTTCTTCTAAATATGATTTTACTCTTAATTCAGCATTTCTCTTAATATCAGCCCAAAAAAGGTTTATATCACCAACATGATAGCTTTTCTTAAAGATTGCAAATAATCTGTGCGGAAATCGAGGCAATGTTGTCCAAACCAATCCATTGATGATTTCTACTTTTAAAGCCTTTTCATATATTTTACCATTACGGTATAAAAATCCTTCATGTGCATTTCTTTCTGAACTGCTAGTGCCGTCCCATGTTATTGGATTAGAAGTTACTTTGTTTTTGTACCATTGATCAAACTTTTTAGGGAAACGATTTCTTTTGTAAGTATTCCAAGAAACAAAACCGCCCGTTGCCTTTGGATCGGTCATAACCGGAATGGTTTTAAAAGCATCTTTTTCAATTCCAATTCCCGGAATATAGGCAGCAATTAGTTTATTTTGAAGTGGTTTATCATCAAAAAAGTCATTAAGCAGTAACCTGCAATGGGTGGTGCCCTGGCTATGTCCGACTATAATTATGGGCCTGCCCTTATTATATTTATTTAAATACACCTCAAAAGCAGCCTTCACATCTTTATATGCCAAAAGCAAGGCCTCTTTACCTCCGTCTTCTAAATTTGAATAAGATCTTAAATGTGCTTGTCTATAAAATGGAACATATAACTTTCCCGATGTTACCCAAGCTGAGGCCTGAAAATTGACTGCGGTGTTTAATACTTTCGCATTTTGTTCCGGATCCGTTGAAGAAATGTTCCATCGAAGGTCTTTATAATTCGTAAACAGCGTAGGATAGACATAGAAAACATCAGCTTCTAATCGATGTAAGGAATCTTTTAAAAACGATGTGAGTTCTTTTGTATATTTTGTTGGTAAAACCGCCCAGTTCTTTTCATTTTGATAATCGGGAGCAAACGGGATTTCAGTACTAAAATTAGAATTTGTTGCAAAATTAGATTTGCAACTTATTAAAAATGTTACTAGAAAAAAGCCAATTATTTTTAATAAATAACGCTTATTTTTATTCATAATTTCCTACAAACATTAGCTCTTATTGTATAACATTGGGTTTAACTCATCATCATTATACATCTTCATTTGTTTATATACTTTCATATACTTGTCTCCTTTAGAGATATTTAGCAATAATTCATCAATCGCCTTAGTAAGGTCTTCCCTTTGTTCAAGTAAAATATTAAGTTTCTTCTGACATTTTAATCTATGATCAGCAGAGGCGGTTTCCCTGTTAGCCTCTTCTTTCATATGATAAATCTTTAAGGCAAGTATCGATAGTCTATCAATTGCCCAAGCCGGACTTTCCGTATTTATTTTAGCATCCTTACTCACCGTTACATCCTTATATAAATTTAAAAAGTAACTATCGATGAATTCAACCATGTTCGTTCTATCTTCATTAGAAGCGTCTATTTTTCTTTTTAGATTTAGAGCTTCCATAGGATCAATATCGGGAAGCCTAATAATATCCTCATAGTGCCACTGAACGGTATCGATCCAGCATTTTCTATATAGTAAATGTTCTAATTCATTTTTGCCGTAGGGATTCTCAAAATGCTGATCTACCTTATCAACTATGTGATATTTTATGATTACCTTATCAAATAGCTTGTTAAATTCTTCTGCTGTCATTTTTACGAAAATTTTCTTTCTATTAAGGCAATAAACCTTATTTCATAGTCTTCTTTGTCTGACCAATCATATTCGGGTTTTACCTGTTTATTTATAAAGCCTATGGCTTCTTCCTGAGTTTTAAAAGTATTTAGTTGCGATAATACCCTGTTAAATTCTGCTTGATTAAAGTTAAAAAGGTTATTTACAAAGGCTATTCTATCGTTCAATCCGATTTGAATGGTACTTTTTAATAACTTGTCATTTAAAGACTTTTTCTCGTTTTCTACATTTTTAGCGTCATCAAAAAGTGTAGAAGTTTTATCAGCCGAAATTGCGTCCCTAAACTCTTCTTTCGAACTTATTTGATTAGATTTTAAACTTTCAATATCTATCCGCACAGAGTCGAATTTTGGTTCGAAAATATCATCGCTAGTATCACTAAAAGTTACCTCTGGTGATAATTTCTTTTTTTCTTCTAAAGTAGGTTTAGAAATTACATTATTTGGCAGATCCTGTGAGGCGGTCTCTTTATCAATCGTTTTCTCTATTTTAGCTAATATTTCTTCCTCAGAACTTGAAATATTGGGGCTCATATTTCCATAATCTTCAACATAGGTCAGGACGGATAATTTTTCATAAATCGCTCTCGCTTTTTCTTTCAACGCTAAAGCTTCATGTCTATTTTTCATCTGTAATATACTATGAGCTAGACTCACCAGCTCAGCCTCTAGTTTTTTGTGCATAAATTGATGCTTTTAATTCAGAAAGGTGTTCTATTTTTAATAAATTTGTATGATTTCAAATCAAAAAATTCTTTTAATAACCTTTCAAGCCTGAAAATTACAAAATGTTTCTCGAAAATACTGTAAATCAAGCAGAACAATTTGGATGGATAGAAGTTATTTGCGGTTCGATGTTTTCAGGAAAAACCGAAGAATTGATACGTAGGCTTAAACGTGCGCAATTTGCAAAACAGAAGGTAGAAATTTTTAAGCCTGCTATTGATAATAGATATCATGAAGAAAAAGTTGTTTCTCATGATGCAAATGAAATACGCTCAACTCCAGTTCCTTCCTCTGCTAATATTAGAATCTTGGCATCAGATGTAGATGTAGTTGGCATTGATGAGGCTCAATTTTTTGATGATGAAATTGTATCGGTTTGTAATGACCTTGCCAATAGAGGTATCCGTGTAATTGTTGCTGGTTTAGATATGGATTTTAAGGGAAACCCTTTTGGACCAATGCCTGCTCTTATGGCTACGGCTGAATATGTAACTAAGGTTCATGCAGTTTGCACTAAAACGGGCAATCTAGCGCATTACAGTCATCGAAAAGTAAAAAATGATAAGGTTGTTTTCTTAGGTGAAACGGAAGAATATGAGCCATTAAGTAGGGCTGCTTATTACAAGATAATGCTTCAAGAAAAGATAAACCTTATTAAGGTAAATGAAGCAAAAAAAATCTCTTCGAAAGAAAAATAATATATGCCTAAAGCACAAGAAACTGTAATTGAAATAAATTTGGCTGCTTTAGAGCATAATTTCAATTTTTTCAAATCTAAACTGCACAAGAAAACAAAATTTCTGGCTGTTGTAAAAGCATCTGGCTATGGTAGTGAAGCCTCCATAGTTGCGAAGTATTTAGAACAATTAAATGTTGATTATTTTGCAGTAGCCTATACCAAAGAAGGAATTGTATTAAGAAATGCCGGTATTAAAACACCCATATTAGTATTACATCCTCAAACAGTAAATTTTGAGGCGCTCATAGATCATTGCCTTGAACCGAATTTATATAATGCCCGTTTGTTAAATAAGTTTCTTAAGATAACTCAAAAGAAGCGGTTGAGAGATTATCCTATTCATATAAAATTTAACACAGGGTTAAACCGATTAGGGTTTTCAGAAAATGAAGTTGACTTTATTATTGAACGACTATCCAAGACCAATAATCTTAAAGTGAAATCGATATTTTCACATTTGGCAGCTTCAGAAGATATGAATGAAAGCGATTTTACGTTGCGGCAAATTCAAAAGTTTAAAGGTATTGCAAATAAATTCAAAAAACAGATCGGATATGAAATTATGCTGCATCAACTAAATACCTCAGGTATCCTAAATTATCCGGAGGCCCAATTCGACATGGTTCGTTGTGGTATTGGCCTTTATGGTTTCGGCAATGATACCGACTACACCAAGCAGTTAATGAATGTAACCACCCTAAAAAGTGTAATTTCTCAAATTCATTCAATCAAGCCAAATGAAAGCGTTGGATATAACAGGGCATTTAAATCTTCTGAAGCTACAAAGACAGCAACGATACCTATAGGACACGCAGATGGAATCTATAGGGCTTTTGGCAACGGTGTAGGTTATGTTTCTATTATGGGTAAAAAAGCGCCCGTAGTAGGCAATGTTTGTATGGATATGATCATGGTTAATATTACCTATATAGATTGCAGAGAGGGTGATGAAGTAATTATTTTTGATAATCAAGAAACCGTGGTTAAATTAGCAAATAATATTAATACAATTCCATATGAAATTCTAACTGCGCTCTCTCATCGCATAAAAAGAATTGTTAAATAAATGTTAATTTAATATATTGCGTCTTATTAACCAGTTTAAAACTAAATTATCATGTTAAAAGAGTTTAAGAATTTTATTATGACCGGCAATGTTATTGAATTTGCCGTTGCTGTTATACTTGCCGGCGCTGTCGGTCTTGTTGTCAATGGCTTTGTGAATGACATTATCATGCCTGTAGTAGGTCACTTTGCAGGAGGTATGGATTTCGCAAGTTTAAAATATGTATTAGCTCCGGCAGCTATAGACGCCAGTGGTAATGTTACTACTCCAGAAAATGCCATTCGTTATGGTGCTTGGATTAATACTATTATCAACTTAATTATTGTAGGTTTTGTGTTATTTATTATCGTTAAAGCCTATAACAAAACTAAAAAACCTGCTGAGGCGGCTCCTCCAGCAGGACCATCGGACAATGAATTATTGACTCAGATAAGAGATTTATTGAAGAAAAAATAATCAGTATAGATTTAATTAAAAATCCTGAGTTGTTCTAGCTCAGGATTTTTTTTGATATTTATTATTTTAATGACTGATAAATTTGAGCTATTGTGGGGTTATCAGAAGCTTCTTTAATTAAGATCATTTTGTCATCTTTATTTATAAATCCAGGTTGTAGTACCTTAAAATAAATTCCGCTTTTGGTACTATTCCAAAATTGTTTAATGATTTTTGGATCGTTAAATCGAATTCCTAATTTATAACAGGGTTCCCTTGGCTTAGTAACCTCTATTTTTGCTTCCCCTACATTATAAACATTACCTACGAAAGTATTAGTTTCATCAAGATCGGCAATGGTTAAATTTTCTCCAAACATGCCATAGTTCCAATCTAAATGCGGATATAATTGTTTCCAAAACTCGTAATAATTTTCACTATATCCATATACAGCCTTTTCAATACCTCCATGGTGTTTTCTATCTACAACAGCATCATTCAATACATCCTCCTTATCCAAAAATATAGGTGAATCTGATGGATATTTAAAAATTCCAGTCTCAACAACCTTATTTCGCCATTGTACCTTTCTCCTCTCACCAATATTGACCGAAATTATTTTCATGAACTCCAATTTTTTAATTCGTCAGCTATTTTTCTGTCGTTCGATAGTCGCGGCACTTTATTCTGCCCGCCCAGTTTCCCTATTGATTTCATATAACTTTGAAATCCGTTCTTATTAATCTTTGTAATCTTTAGTTGCTGCAATATTTTTCCTTTGATCAAATCAAAATAATAGGAGTTTTGCGCTTGCATCGAAAGATCCACCTTGGTAATAAACTCCTTTAGGTTACTTGGTTCTTTTTCAAACTCAATAAACCATTCATGATATGGTAATCCGCTTTCGGGATTTGTTTGAGGAGCTACGGTAAATTCATTTACCGTAATATCAGCTCCTTTCACTGCTTCTTCTAACGCATGCTCAACTTCCTTCGCTATAACGTGCTCTCCAAAAGCTGATATAAAATGCTTAATTCTTCCAGTGACGATAATTCGATGAGGCTTTAAAGAAGTAAACATCACAGTATCCCCAATATTGTATGCCCAAAGACCCGCATTCGTTGAGATGATCAAGACATAATTTACTCCTAGTTCAACATCTGCAACTGTAAACCGGGTTGGGTTATCGTTAAAAAACTCATCTGCCTTTATAAATTCATAAAATATTCCGCTATTCAATAATAGCAACATCCCCCTGTCATCCTGTTTGTCTTGAAAGGCAAAAAAACCTTCGGAAGCCGGGAAAAGTTCAATGGAATCAACTTTTCTACCTATCATTTTTTCGAACCTTTTACGATATGGCTCAAAATTTACTCCTCCATAAACGAACAGCTTAAAATTGGGAAAATTTTTGGAAATTGATTTGCCCGTTTTTGAAATGATCTTTTCAAAATACATTTGTACCCAGGAGGGTATACCACTAATAAGTGTCATGTCCTCCTTTATAGTTTCTTCTACAATAGCTTCAACTTTGGTTTCCCAATCTTCTATACAATTCGTTTCCCAACTTGGCATTCGGTTCTTTTGCAAGTATGTAGGAACGTAATGAGCTACAATTCCAGATAGTCTACCCGTTTTAATTCCATTTTTTTTATCAATTACGGGGCTCCCTTGTAAAAATATGAGTTTGCCGTCTACAAATTCGGAATTACCAGTCTCGGCAATATACATGAGAAGTGCATTCCGAGCTGCATTAATATGATGAGGCATGGAAGCTTTCGTTAGAGGGATATATTTTGCGCCTGATGTAGTGCCAGAAGTTTTTGCAAAATAAATCGGTTTTCCTTCCCATAGTACATTGGTTTTACCTTCCATTATTTGGGTGATATAAGGTTTTAGATCCTCATAATCCCTTATGGGTACTTGTTTTGAAAAATCATCAAAATTTCTAATTTTATTAAAATTATGATCTTTCCCAAAAGTTGTGTGTTTTGCTTGAGTTATTAATTTATTAAAAACCTTGATCTGTGTTTTTTCAGGCTCATTTGCCCATTTATATATGCGCCTTTGAAGCTGCTTGGCTAGAGGTTTGGCTAATACAGATTTGATACCCATTACTTAAAATCTATAAAATTTAAAGGATTAACCGGATAGCCATCGTTCCATAATTCAAAATGTAAATGAGGGCCTGTAGACAGGGCTCCTGTAGAGCCCGCATTGGCTATTGCTTCACCAGACTTCACTAAATCACCCTGTTCTTTATGCAAGGTTGAATTATGCTTATAAACTGATAAAAAACCTTTGGTATGCTCAATAATGATTACGAATCCTGTCTCCGCAGTAAAACCAGTAAAAATTACTGTACCATCAGCAACTGCTTTAACGGGAGAGTCTTTTTCTACAGCAATATCAATGGCATAATGTTTTTCTTTAGGATTGTAGGTATCCGTGATTTTTCCGGATATGGGAGCAAAGAATACGATCTCTGTTTTTTTTGTAGCTTTCTCAAAAAGACTATACCGGTCTTCTCGTTCAACTTCTTCTCTAAAGACCGAATCTACGGGCGTAGCATTTAAATTAACGTCTTCAATACGTAATTGCTCAGCTATAGAATCTTTATCAAACGTAATATCTTTAATCTTCCCTGTAAGGACCTGTTGAATATTTTGAATATATACATCATTAACGGCCAGTTTTTGTTGAAGAGAATCTACTTGATAAACTAGATCTGAGGCCTTTTTCTTTAAATCAGAGGATGAATAACCTGGTATATATTCTTTTAACGGTGTGAATGCTATTAAAATAATAGTTAATCCAATTAATAACATAGAAAATAAACTACCCAGAACCAACACGTTTAAACGATTTAGTTTAAACGAGAATCGCTCTTCGAATGTGTCTTCATTTAAAACAACAAAACGATATTTAAACGTAAGTTTTTCTTTAAGTTTATTTCTATTATTTTTCTTTTTAACCATATCCTAAGAAAACAAATATACAACGGAAATTTCAGTTAGAAATTAAGAATGTAATTGAATAAAAGGTTAAATTTTATAGAAATTCATCTCATCTAAATATTGCCAAACCTTACAGGGTAGCAGTGCAGAAATATTCTTTTTATTTTTTATGGCCTTTCTGATAAAAGTTGAAGAAATTTCCATTACAGGCGCATCTATTTTATGAATCTTTGGGTGATCATCAAACTTCGTTTTAATTATCTTCCCTTTAATTATCCTTGGATAAACATATATTTCATGAAGTTCTAAAATAACTTCATAATTCTTCCATTTATGAAACGATTTTAAATTGTCTTCACCCATAATCAAATTGAATTGATGTTGCGGATATTTTTCTGAAACATAGGCTAAGGTATTTACGGTATAATTTGGTTGAGGTAAGCTAAATTCGATATTTGAGGCTTTTAACTTTGGAAAATCCTCTGTAGCGATTTGCACCAAGTGATAACGATGATGATCGGCGAGCAATGATTTTTTTTTCTTAAATGGGTTGTGCGGAGTAATAATCATCCAAACCTCATTTAGATCAGAAAACTCCACCATGTGATTGGCTATTGCTATATGCCCTATATGAATTGGATTAAAAGTACCAAAATAAAGCCCTATTTTCATTGATCTTTTGCTTTTTTTTTAACGCCAACAAAATCGGCTACCAATTTTTCGGCTTCTTGTAAAGCTCGGTCTAAATTTACATTCTTTATTATAGTATCAAATTGAGGTGCCGTTGCTAATTCAATAGAAGCTTTTGCAATTCTCATATTAATTTTTTCTTCGCTTTCCGTTTTTCTTTTTTTAAGGCGTATTTTGAGTTCGTCAACACTAGGGGGTTTTACAAATACAGCTAATGTTTCTGCTGGAAATTTCTTTTTAATTCTTAATCCACCTGCCACATCGATGTCAAAAATAACATGTTTCCCCTTTGCCCAGATCCGTTCAACTTCACTTTTTAAAGTGCCATAAAAACTATCTCTATAAACTTCTTCCCATTCTAAAAACTCTTCGTTCTTTATTTTTTTCTTAAACTCTTTTAAAGATAAAAAATAATAGTCTTCCCCTTCTACTTCATCTCCACGAGAAGGTCTAGATGTAGCTGAAATAGAAAACTCTAAATTTAAATAGTTTAATGCCAATAAATGTCTTACTATGGTAGTTTTACCAGAACCCGAAGGTGCAGAAAAAACCAATAATTTACCCTTTTTCGTGTTTTTTAGATCCTTTGAATTCATATTTAGATCGAGAGTTTCCAATTAGATAAAAAATACCAATTAGTATTTATTTAATTTATTAATTTACACAACACCATTGGTTATCAATGTTTTAAATACTTGGTTATATCAAATAAATACTGGTTGGTTTGTTTTTATTTTTAAAAAATGTTATTATTAATGATGATCTTACCAATAAAATCTATAATACATTTAATAATTGTTCCTTAATTTTTTCCAGCTCGTCTTTCATTTGAACTACCACTTGCTGCATAGGTGCAAAATTAGATTTTGACCCCAGGGTATTAATTTCTCTGCCTATTTCCTGAGAAATAAATCCCAATTTTTTACCATTCGAAACCTTACTGGTAAGTTCTTGTAGAAAATAATCAAGATGGTTGTTCAATC
>Ga0224506_10002948_pt1 | contig 11426 bp, 12 predicted proteins | sample SF_Jan12_sed_USG_2_FD_169108 | JGI IMG/M metagenome (GOLD analysis project Ga0224506, IMG submission 169108) | Sediment microbial communities from San Francisco Bay, California, United States - SF_Jan12_sed_USGS_8_1 | ecosystem: Environmental > Aquatic > Marine > Sediment | place: USA...
TACAAAATTTCTTAAAACCAACCCTCTTCTTTTTTACAAAACGCAACCAACACCGTGCTTTCGCAAAGATTAACTTCCATAGTCGCATCTAATTGGTCATTGGAGCGACTTCGCGTTGGAAGGAAAAACAAGAACCAGTCTCCAGAACCTCACAAAATTCTTTGGAGTGACTGGTAAATTGAAAAGAATTCCAAGATCTGGCTGGGTTGAAGCAGGCGTACGACAACCAGAATCTGTTGCAGACCACACTTTTAGAACCTCAGTGCTCTGCATGATATACTCGAATCTAGAGGGTCTAGACGAACTAAAGCTTCTAAGGATGGCACTAATCCACGATCTCCCCGAAGCCATCATAGGAGACCTAACGCCATCAAGAAAGACCACTGAGATCGAAGCAAAGGAAGACACAGCTATGAACCAGATATTAAGCCTCCTCCCAAAAAAGCAAAGAGAAAAATACGTGGCCGTTTGGAACGAGTACAAAAAATGCGAGACCAAGGAGGCAAAGACCGTAAGACAACTCGAAAAACTTGAAATGGTTCTACAAGCAAAGGAATACGAAAAAGCTGGCTCAACAAGGCAAAGCCTAAAAAGATTCATCAAATCCGCAGAAGAAGCCATCACAAGTCCAGAGCTGAGAAAACTTCTCTCATGCATCCTAGAGGAACAGCGAAAATGAGTTTCAAAGAGAGATAGACCAAGAAATTTGCCGAATCTCTAACCAAAGACGAGAAAAAAGCCTTCAAACTCTGGCTAGACTTTTCCGAGGGAAAATGCGCGCGCGGCTACACGAGAGACGTTTTCCCGAGTTTCTTCGTGATGGCCATATTCTCTTTTCTGGCCTTGATCTTCACGAGCCTTCCTAGAACGAGATGCAATGAGCACGCGCTCCAATAGGCGTCCCAAAGAACTTTTTGTTCAATTGGAGAATGTTTATGCTAGCAAGGCTAAAATATAGAAACCCGAAGGTAAATTGCTGAAAGGTAAGAACGCTTTTCGCGGGTTCCCATCGTGAAAGATGTAATCCACTGCGCTAGAAGATTTGTTCAGATCCCTAGTTTATCTGGAGACGAGAAGGAATTAGCCTTCTTTGTAAAGGGCATCTTAAACGAGTTTGGCTTGGACAAGGTCTACATAGACGAACTCGGCGACGTTATCGGATTAGTCAAGGGAAGATCGTTGCGTCCCCTAGTCGTTTTAGAGGGCCATATGGACCACGTTTCGCCCGGGAACCTCGAGCTGTGGAAATGTCAACCTTACTCGGCTGAAATGATTAATGGAAACATCTTTGGGAGAGGAGCCGTTGACATGAAAGCTTCCCTTGCAGCTATGACGTTTGCGGCAAAAGAAGTCTCAAGCAAAGAGCACGAAGGAACACTGGTACTTTGTTTCGTTGTCCACGAGGAAACTGTAGAGGGAACCGCCATAGGACACATTATCGAGAAGGAGATCCGGGGAGCACCAGATTTAGTCGTGCTTGGGGAGGCCACGAACCTAGATTTAGGTATAGGACATAGAGGAAGGGCGGTAGTAAACGTTGAATTGAGTGGAAGAACGGCCCACGCGAGCATGCCCGAACTCGGTTTAAACGCTCTTCACGCGGCTTCCAAATTGATCAGCTATGTTGAAGAAGAACTGAATCCCAACCTTCCCTTTCATCAAAAACTAGGAAAAGCCACAATAGCTACGATAAGTTTAGGTGCCTCACCAAAAGTTGGTCCTCAAATACCTGATAGGTCCAAAATACTTTTTGATCGGCGAACGATCCTTCGGGAAACCGAAAACGAAATCCTTAAACCAATTAAGGATAAAGTTGACGAACTCGTAGGGAGAGGAACAGTCTTAAATGGAGCAACACGCATCCTTGAAGAAGACATAAAATGCTGGACCGGAAGAAAACTGAGGACGAAGGATTTCTTCCCCTCGTGGCTCATTAAGGAAACAGGAATCGTTCAGAAGGCACTTAAGTCCCTCTGGAAAAGTGGGTTCCACGCCAACACCCACGTTTGGAAGTTTAGCACAGACGGCGTTTATACCTATGGTTTAAGGAGAATTCCAACGGTAGGAATTGGACCCGGAGACGAGGCTTTGGCTCACCAGCCAAATGAGCACGTACGCGTGAGGGACGTGGAAAAGGCCGTACAAGCGTACGTTGCCATAGTTGAAAGCTTAATCTCATGAATCTCGAAACACCGTATGAGCCTAAGAGAGACGTTAAGTAAACAAGATTAAAATACAATGTACAAATTTTATTTCAAAGATGGTGTGCGGATGTCGGGGAATCTTAACGGCAGGGACCTCATCACGACGCAGGAGTGGAGCAGGGAGGAGTTAGATAGAACCATAAAGCTGGCTTCGGAGCTGAAGGAGAAACAGAAGAGGGGAATTCCACACAGATTGCTTGAGGGGAAAACCCTCTACATGCTTTTCTATAATCCATCTCTGAGGACAAGGAACAGCTTCCAGACCGGAATCTTTCAATTGGGTGGGCAGGGGATATACCTCGCCCCAACGGCGATGTATAAGCCAGCTCTTGCAGGAGATGAGATTCCCTACGTGACGGAAAGAATATCCGACGTGACCAGAGTGCTGAGTAGGTATGGCAGTGCCGTATCGATCAGAATCTATGGAGAATCGGTAAACTGGATCTATAGAAAGGGCAACCAGATTGTAAGAGAGTTCGCAAAGTGGGCTGACATTCCGTTGATAAACATGGAATGCGACATGTTCCACCCATGTCAAGCTATGGCAGACGTACTCACCATAAAAGAGAAGTTCGGGACACTCGAGGGAAAGAAAGTGGTCGTAAGCTGGGCCTATTCTGGTGGTGTAAAGCCCGTCGCGGTTCCACAGAGCTGTGTTCTGAATTTCACGAGGTTCGGAGCCGAAGTGGTTCTTGCTCATCCTAAGGGTCTGGAGCTTGATCCCGAGATCATAGAAATGACGAAGAAGAACGCTGACGAAAGTGGAGGAAGCTTCAAGATGAGCTACAGCATGAACGAAGCCTTCGAGGGTGCAGACGTAGTTTATCCGAAGTCTTGGGGAAGCCTCAAGTTTATGCCCCCAAATGTGCCTAAAGTTGACGAAGAGAGAATGCTGGAACTGATGAATAAGCACAAGGAGTGGATCGCCACAACCGAAAAGCTTGATCTCTGCGCGAAAGACGTGATCTATATGCACTGCCTGCCAGCAGACAGGGGCATGGAAGTGACGGACGAGGTCATCGACGGACCGCACTCCCAAGTGTTCGACGAGGCAGAGAACAGACTCCACGCCCAGAAGGCAATCATGGCCCTCATAATGGGAGGACAATAAAATGGCCATCAAGTGGGACAAAAACAAAGAGGCCTTAGACGGCTTGTTCCAAAGCATCGGTGGGACTCCTCTTGTCAAGCTTCGGAAAATTCCGAAGGCCGAAGGGATAGATGCCGACATTTTGGTGAAGTTAGAATACTTTAATCCCACTGGAAGCTTGAAAGATAGGATATATCTTGAGATGATAACGAAGGCGATTGAGGCTGGCGATTTAAAGCTAGGAATGGAGATCATTGAAGCTTCGACGGGAAACGCGGGGATTGCCTGCACATTTGTCGGCGAGATTTTAGGTTATAAGGTTACGATAGTGATACCCGCTGGAATGAGCCAGGAGAGAATGAAAATCATTCGTGCCTATGGGGGAGACATAATTTTCACGCCGGGCGCCGAGAGCGATGTCGATCTGTGTCTGAAAAAGATAGATGAGTTAAGGAAGGAAAACCCAGGGAAATATTGGTGGCCAGATCAATATAGGAATCCTAACAACCCTATGGCCCACTACAAATCAACTGGTCCAGAGATTTGGGAGCAGACTAAAGGGAAAGCGGATTGTTTTGTGGCGTCACAGGGTACCGGCGGGACGTTAACTGGCGTTGGCAGATTCTTGAGGGGAAAGAACCCTAACATAGCGCTCTACGCGGTTGAGCCATCGGAGGCGCCGATGTTGTCGAAACGAGAGTGGGGCTCCCATAAGGTTGAGGGCATTGGAGACGGTTTTGTGCCCTTCAACCTAGACCTAAGTCTCCTTAAGGGGATTGTAACCACCACCTCAGAGGAGGCAATTAGCATGTCAAAGAGATTGGCTTTAGAAGAGGGGATCTTTTGCGGAATTTCTTCAGGTTGCAACGTGGCTGCGGTGGTGAAAGTTGCTAGGCGTCATCCAGAGTTTGAGACAATAGTGACGATGATTAACGATACTGGACAGAGGTATCTTTCCACCGAACTCTGTGGAGAAATGAAAGCGGTGGATATTCCAGAACGCGAACACCCCTTGGATGAATACACCATTCGTGAATTGGACAAATATCAAGCCAGCTGGGAGATCATAGAGTAAAAGGTCCCGGAAAAAGGAACTTCTATGCCAAGATGACGGTCTTTTCTCTGACTATGGCTAAGGAAGTGAGGCTCTGGAACTCCACTAAGACGGTTTACTGCGTTTGTGCGTGCGCGGCGCGGTTATATCCATAATTTTTCAAGCTCTTCGGTGCTGGGTTTGATTATAGATGTTTCTTTAAATGTTTTCATTACTGCTTCAGGATCCTTCAATCCACTTCCAGTGATCAATACTACTACATTTTCATCTTTCTCTACAACGCCTTCATCAAGAAGTCTAATTAATCCGGCGAGTGAAGTTACTCCAGAAGGCTCAGCAAATATGCCTTCTGTTGAAGCGAGAAGCCTCTGAGCCTTAAGTATTTCTTCATCAGAAACTGCTTCGGCGGTTCCCTCGTTCCTTAAGGCAACTAAAGCAGCATCCCCGTCCCATGGAAGAACATCAGCTAATCCCCCAGCAATAGTGTGAGGGCGCTTCCACGGTTCAATTTCAAATGGTCTTTTTTTCTCCTTGAAAGCCTTTACGAGGGGGGCGCAGCCAGTCGATTGTATTGCAGCCAATTTTGGCATAGAGTCAATAAGGTCAATCTTGTGAAAGTCTGCGAATCCTTTCCAAACTCCAGTCAAGAGGCTGGCTGAGCCTACTGGAATGAAAATCCAGTCTGGTAGACTCCAATTCAACTGCTCGATGATTTCGTAGGACATCGTTTTAGGGCCCTCAATTTGGTATGGGTTGAAGGGGCCAAAACTGGGGCAGGGGTACCATCCATATTTTTCAACGACCATGCGTAACATTTGAACGGTTGGATCCTTGTCCTCTTCAATTGACCTTACTTTTATGACGTCAGCCCCGTAGAGGCGAATTTGAGCGATTTTAGCAAAAGATGCAAACTCCAAGGCGAAGGCGAAACATTTCAATCCAGCCTTTGCTGAATAGGCAGCTAACGATGCCGCAGCGTTTCCGCTAGAGGCTGTCGCCACGGTTTTAGCGCCGAATTCGAGAGCCTTAGACACACCAACCGTCATTGAACGATCCTTAAATGAGCCTGTTGGATTTCTCGTTTCGTCCTTTAAATAGAGGTTTCTTAAACCCGTTTCTCTGGCAAGATTACTCGCTTTTAGTAGTGGGGTTCCGCCCTCACCCAGTGTAACGATACACCTCTTGCTCTTAACTGGAAGAAACTCGTGATATTTCCATACGCTTGGGGCTCGCTTAGTGAGCATTTTCTTGTTTACCCTTGCGGCTAGAGCCGAATAATCGTAATGAATATCGAGGCGTCCGTCATCCCTACTTGGACACATACAGACTTTTTCATCAAGTGAATATTCATTTCCACAACGAGCGCACTTCATTTTCGTAGCGAAGGACATTTGTATCATCTAATCAGGCTTTACCATTATCGTGATAGAGTTTAATCCTAGTTTTTTCACTCTCTTTGGGTGTAATAGCTGCTATAGTTTTGGTCCTGGATCGCGTATTAACGGTGAGCTAGCACAATGTGGACCCCCACCGATCTTTATAAACTCACTCATTTCTACAGTTATAACGTCTACACCTTCTTTCTCCAGCTTCTTGGTAACTTCAAAGCCTTCAAGCATTATTATCTTACCTGGCTCAAGGGCTAAAACGTTACAAGCGTAGCCTCTTCCCTCTGCAGGAGGTACTTCGATCATGTTAATTCCTTTTTCCTTCAGATATTCCAGGAAGTCGAATGGCACTGCAGGCGGGTAGATCAGGGCAAGTCCGGAATCAGCATATGCGAAAACGCAGTCTAAGTGTGCGAATCCCCCTGCGGGCCAGTCGACGTTTTCAAGCCATCCAGGTATTGAAACAACTTTAACCTCCTCAACTCCCACCGATTCAAGTACCGTTGAAACTTGATCTATCCCCTCTTGGTTCGTTCTTATGCTTCTTCCCACGCATACGTGAGCTGGATCGAGCCAGACTACGTTTCCGCCCTCAAATGTGCCAAATCCTCGAACCGTATACAGGATAGGGCAACCTAACTCCATGACCCTTTTTGCCCACCAAAACTCGGCACCTCTATCCCAAGCTAGCGACATACGATGAACTATTGCGCCTCCATTAACTACCAAGCCGAAATCCCTAGTTCCCCAGAGTCCTTGGAGCACGCCATACGGGCCCTTTGCCATAGGAGGAGAATTCATAGAATGAACTTTTACTTTTTCATCCTTCAGAATCTCAACGAATCTATCATGTTGCTTCATACCCCTACTTACATCTGCCACGCACTTCATGCCATACCATTTTAGATCTTCTTTTGGCGGTGCTATCTCAGGACCTGGCTTCTGCACCATCACTTCCCTAAGTTTTCCAATCTCGCTCTGTGCACCCCACTCCTTACCCCAAATATGTTTTAACTCATCATAATAGCTTAGAGGTATCGGGAATGCAGGTTTCGTCTTGTCAATCTCCTTTAGAGCTTCCTCAACCTTATCCATCTCTATTCACCAAATGACATCTAGCATTGCTAACATGTTCGATTAAAATTTTGCTAAGAATAATTTTCCATGATTTGCTCCAAAAGACGACTGTCTTCTTTTATACTTCCTAAGTATCTTTTCGCCCGAACACGAAGGACACTAATAAGATCGCTTACATGGTTATCTTTCAAATGCCTTATAATCTCTTTGCGTTCCCGATTTGCGAGAATATATTGCCTCATAACTATCCCTTATTCTACGATCACAGTATGCACGCGCGCAACTAGAATTCAAGATCCTTTCTCGTAGGGGTTCAACGGGCTGGGATTCAGCTCGCCACACTTCCGTTTTTTACGGAAAGGATATTAGAATTGATGGGAATCGGGCTTGATTTTTGTTGCTCGATATATCGGTTTTTGTAATATTACTGTTTTCGAAGAATGCTTTTTCTTATAGAAGACTTGTCTAGAAGATTGTAGACGGATGGAAGGTTCAAAATTGCCGACTAAAAAAGACTTGGCTGTGTGGATTTCAGGCTACCTGACTTTTCTGTCAATTCTCTTCACCTTCGACGCCTTCTTCTTCTTTGGAAGCCCCAACTCGCTTCTGAAACTCTATCCCGTTTATTCAATAGTCCACGGGATACTCGGAGACATAAATGCGCCAACCTATATCTGGCTAACCTCAATTTCAACTTTCGTACTTTTCGGAATCACCTGCGCTTTTCTTTCTCAAGACCCTTTCACAGCTCTGATGAAGAAAATAGCTTCGGAAGCCCAATCAGACGAGAACCAAACGGACGACTCTTTCGAATCAAGCTTGAACACATTAGAAATGATTAACCATTCTCTAACACATAACAGTATAGACCTTAACGAAGTAAAGAACAGCCTGAGCAACATCAAAGACAGCATAAAAGCCATGACCATCAGGATGACAAGACTGACGGCACAAGTGACAAGCATGGAAAGAGAAGCAACAACAAGGATGGAATGCGTGTCCTGCGGGAACAAAATACTACCCGAATTCAGGTTATGCCCCTACTGTGGAAAAGAACTATCCATATACAGAAATATACCCGCACTGATACGCCAATAGAGAACTCAAGACACTCTACGACAAGGATACGCCTATTCCAACCCTTCTCCATACATTTGCCCTGGAGTCAGAATATCCGGAAATCGATTCCTTAGAAGAAGACGGCAATCGTAGCAAAGATGACATCCGTCGGCATATAACATGTCATGAGGCAAATCAAACTCTCTCACCACGGAAACTGGACCACCCTTCACCAAGAGACTTATTATCGGATGACTAGACGGATCGTAAGTTCCTACTATTTTGGAGAAAGGTTGTTGTAAAGCGTTGCCGATTGAAATACCTTGACAAACATGAACGTGCCCGTAAGGGTCAATGTGAACCCGCTCTGGATTTGCAAGGTCCTCATAAGGGCATTTCGTGAATTCAGTCCACGACTTTTTGTCAGCATCTTCTAACAATTTCGAAGCAGCTCTTCCCCGATACATTAATTCTGATAGCCCAACTTTAGCGCCTTCAATCTCGCTCGGACATGGCATCTTAGCTCGAGAATATTTAACCGAAAGCACTCCGACCGAGATACCTAACCTCTTCGCAGCCTTAACCGCATTTTTAACCTCTTCTAGCTCCCAGCTGTCAGCGTGAAAAAGATCGCTGCTCAGACTGAGTTCAGTTTTTCCCGTTTCAGCAACCGGAAGAAGCCATTCAATCGCGTCTTCTACAGACGTAGCCCAATAACAATTTGAAAGAATCTCCACATGAAAACCGTGTTTCACTGCCTCTCTCATCGTTTTTATCATGATTGGATAAAACAGAAAAGGTTCCCCACCTTCAATAGAGATGTACTCTACAGTGTCCAACTTCTTTGCTTCGGATAATAGTGCGAGAACGTCTTTGAACTTCATCACTCCCACAGCTGATGGGCTTCCCCAGACGAAGCAGTGGTCGCATTCTGCGTCGCATCTATAGGTGAGGAGAAGATGAACACCCTTCAGACGCATACAAACCAACTCCATTCAATTTCAACTGGAAACAGCAATAAAGGTTGCCCAATACAATCCGATCCTTTTTACAAATGCTTCAGACGCTTAAATCCAACCGCCACATCACTAATCCTGTTTCTCGGGCTTCTCTTCCGGCCTATAAAGCCTCTTTTCAAAAGCTGATCGAGGCTTAAACTTGCCACGATATCTCCTCATAGAAAGTTTCCTGCGTTCCACGTTTTTAAGCCGAGCCAGAGCCATCGCCACTCTAGTCTTAGAGGGCAGTCTCCTTCGAAAAGCTCTAAGTTTTGGTGGTCGAAAACTCTTATCAGCCAACGCACGAGCGCCCTTTCGGCGTTTCCGACCATGTCTTTTCTCAGGTATTCGCACCCTCCTGAAGATCACACTTTTGTCGCTCAGGGTCACGTCGTGCACTACCCATCCTGCCTTCAGCCAAGCTTGAGCTTGAACTTGGCTACCCGCGTTGGTCCACCAGTGCCGATGCTGAAGTGCTGAGGTGGGAAGCTTGTTTTCGATGATTCTTTCGATTTCGGCAAAGGTGAGCGTGGAATAACTAATATGTCGTTGTCGCCTCGCTAGGTATCTACTAAGCGGGCTGTACTTGGTTCTAACTCTTCTCACTCTCGGCGAAACCATTCTTCTTGCACAATTTAGGCACATAGGAACGTGTCTCAAAACGTTCTTGTTCCAAGAGAATATGACGCAGTTCCTGCAGTACAATTTTCCACATCTAGGACAACGGATGAGCGAGTAGTAGGAAAATGCCCCGCCGCACAATGAGCATTCTTCTTTCATACCTAAGAATAATCACAAGGGCTAAGATGAGTCTTTCCAAAACTTTGAAAAACATTTTAAAGAAGAAGGTTGTTGAACAGGCAAGAAAAGCCTCGTGATAATAAGAGTAGTGTATTCGAATCATGGAGAAAACGCGCTTGAAGTTAGGACCAAGATCTGTCGGATGCCTCACTGTTGCGATTGCTTCTGTAATCTGGGGCTCGAACGGGGTGATCGTGAACCATGTTTCTCTCCCCTCTTACACTATCGCCTTCTTTAGAGTTTCCTTTGCTACGCTATCTCTGTGGTTAGGGGTCCTTTTCACTCGAAGATGGAGAGTTATGCGGGTCCGTGGTGCCTTGCGAAGCCTTGTGGTCCTCGGTCTCCTTCTAGCTTTAGGCTGGGCGTTTCTCTTTCAGGCGATGAAGCTCATCCCGATCGGGAACGCTGTTTTGCTGAACTACACAGCCCCGGTCTTTGTTGCCTTACTTGCGCCTATAGTTTTGAGGGAGAAGGTTAGACGAGCCACCCTGTACGCGCTGGCTCTATCTGTGGTGGGCATCTTACTCATCTCTTCCACGCAAGATTTTCGGGTTCACGATCTAAGCCTTCTAGGACTTGTCTCAGCATTGTCGGCCGGATTTTTATACGCCCTCTTTGTCATTTTTGCCAAAAAAACCTTAACCAGCCACTCTGGCTACTCCGTTGCGCTCTACAGCTACTTATTTTCCTCTGTTTTCCTCGTACCCTCCCTAATTCAAGTCGACCTGTCCATAAGCTTGAATTCTTGGCTGCTTCTGCTCTTTCAAGGCGTGTTCAACACGGCTTTCGCCGTCACGTTGTACCTGAAGGGTCTCCGCCTCATTAAGGCTCAGGAAGCGGCGGTTCTAACCTACTTTGAGCCGGCTAGCGCTGTGGGGTTTGGATATCTTCTACTCGCCCAACAACCCACACCAACCACGATTGCTGGTGGATTGTTAATCCTCGCAGCCTGGTATGTTGTAGCCTCAAAAACAGAGGAGGAAGCGCCAAGGCTTAATCAGCACCAAGAATGTAAGCCAAGGAAAAGATAAACCCTACGTGTTAAAACATGGTTCGATAGCCTTTATTTATACCCGCTAAATAGTTATCCTTAGAAAGGTGAAAATTCTTGGAGGCATCGTCTCTTCCTTTCGAAAAAAAGTTTTTCCCAACAACCAAGAAGTACTGCGAGTTTTACAGGAAATCGATCATGGATCCGGAGGGGTTCTGGGATGGGGAAGCCAGAAGGCTCGAATGGTTTAGGTCGTGGGACAGGGTCTTGGAGTGGAAGCCGCCCTTTGCTAGATGGTTCGTCGGTGGTCTCCTCAACGCCTCTTATCTCTGCATTGACAGACATGTCAAGACGTGGCGGAGAAGCAAGGTAGCTCTCTATTGGGAGGACGAGGCTGGCAACGCGAGAACTTGGAGTTACTCCCAACTCTATACGGAAGTAAACCGCTTCGCTTCTGTTCTGAGGAATCTTGGGGTTATGAAAGGGGATAGGGTGGCTATGTACTTGCCACTGATACCAGAGCTACCCATAACTATGTTAGCCACTGCAAGGATAGGAGCAATCCACACCGTTGTGTTCTCAGGCTTTAGCGCCCAAGCCCTAGCGGATAGAATTAACGACACCCAAGCCAAGGTCCTGGTGACTGCCGACGGAGGCTTCAGAAGAGGAAAGTCAATACCCTTAAAGAAAACAGCAGACTTGGCCCTCGAAAGATCCCCGTCTATAGAGAGTGTTGTGGTGGTGAAGAGGGCCGATGTTGACGT
>Ga0224506_10002950_pt1 | contig 11424 bp, 11 predicted proteins | sample SF_Jan12_sed_USG_2_FD_169108 | JGI IMG/M metagenome (GOLD analysis project Ga0224506, IMG submission 169108) | Sediment microbial communities from San Francisco Bay, California, United States - SF_Jan12_sed_USGS_8_1 | ecosystem: Environmental > Aquatic > Marine > Sediment | place: USA...
CAAAATGGTGAGTTTTGGGTAGTAGCAAACCGCCATTTACCCTATTACAAAATGTTGCAGCAACATTTTAATCAGGTTGACACTATTTCATCAGATCCCAAATTTGTTGTTCGAGTTGCTCGTAGGCCAAAAACCTAAGTTTCCCGTTAGCAATGAAAGTTTTAATCATTTAAAATAAACTTTTAACACTATTTTCTGTCTGTTTTAATCATCAGTTTTTTAATGGAGCTTAACCTTGTTGCAAAAATTTTTTACTGTTCTTTGTTTGTCTGTAGTTATATCAGGCTGTTTCAATACGACAACCCGCTATCGACCTGAACCTCAAATACAAACCACTAATTGGTTGAAACAACATGCAAACATGATAGCGATTAAAGTGACAAAGCCGGAAAATATTTCAGTTGAACACCTTAAAAATCAGGAAGGAACGCTAAATATAGCTCCTCCTACCGATCTTGCTAAAACGATACAAGAGCAACTGCAAAGTCATTACAAGGAACAGGGGTTCAAAATAATTGGCAAACCTTTACTTGCTGATTTAGCCTACGAAATAGAAATTGAGAAATTTGATATTACCTTACATCCCGGTTTGTTAACCACCATAGTAAAACTGGATATCACTCTAATGGTTACAGTAAGAAAGCACAGCAAAATACTACAAAACCGTTACAAAGGAGGCTATGAACAGGAAATGGTTAATCCGGTAACAACTGAAGACTTATCTCCGTGGGTCAATCAAAAACTTGGTGAGCTGTTAAGCAAAATACTTGCGAAGCAGGATTTGTCAAAAATTAAAGAGTGATATTTAATAGCAAATCAGGCTCAACGGTAGTTATTTAGTGATAAAAAGCATGAAAAACAAGGATTCTGTGAAATTCATCTCTCATTTTTTTGCACAATAGGCGATAATATGCCCATCTATGGCAAATTTGAGAATTGAGTTATGAAAAAACATATTAGTAAAATTTTATTGGCAGGTATTATTGCAGCGCCAGCAGCTCAGGCTGATGTTATCGGTTTTGAGGTTGGAGGTTATACCTGGAATCCAGAATATACAGGCTCCTTCACAACCAATGGCGGTGGCATTGCGGGCACTGCAATTGATGTACAAAATGATCTTGGATACAAAGACGATGATCACAACATTACCTGGCTTTCACTTGAACATCCAGCACCGGCCATACCTAACTTTAAAGTTGTGATTTCCGATCTGGCCACCAGTGGCACTTCTACACTTGGCGTTCCACTAAACTTCGCTGGTCAAACCTATACTACAGGTGAAACTGTTAGTTCAACATTTGACATGAGCAACACTGAATACACTATTTACTACGAATTACTCGACAACTGGGTTAATTTTGATTTTGGTATAACTTTCAGACAATATGATGGTGAAGTTGCATTGGCTACAGACCCAGCTGGTTCAAACATCAATGCGTCCTATGCTTTGGACTTTATGGTTCCGCTTCTGTATGCAAAAGCGAGATTTGATTTACCATTTTCGGGTTTCTTTGCTGATGCTGAAATTAACACTTTAAGCGTTGCCACTGACATGTCCTATTCACTGGGTTATGAAAGTGATTTCGGTTTTGGTGCCAAACTGGGTTACAGAACCTTCACTCTGGAATTGGAAGAAAAACCTTTCTTCAGTGATTTGGAATTTAAAGGTAGCTATGTGAGTGTTTTCTATCATTTCTAATGATTTAGAACTGACTTATTAACCAAACATTCCTTGTTAATTAAACGGTCATCAAAATTGATGGCCGTTTTTTTTGCATCTATGATCGCTTCCGGTTTAAACTGCATTAAAATCCAAATTCAAACCAACCAAACCAGATTAAATTATGTCAGCAACACCAATCAACATAATCGGCGCTGGCGCCATGGGGCATCTGTGGACAGCCTTTTTACAGCAAAATACAATTCCGGTTCGTCTCTATTCTCGCGTAACAAAACCACAAAATAAATTTTCTATTATTTCAAATCTGGGACAATTTGAACAAACTATCTCTTACCATTGCCTTGATGATTGGCAAGATAGTGATGTGATGTTAATTAGTGTCAAAGCGCATCAACTGGAGCAAGTCTGTAAAACGATTAAAAGCCGGGTTAACAATAACCCAACCATCATTTTACTGATGAATGGATTTGGTCTGATAGAAATAGTTAATCATCATATCCCAAATGCGACCTGCATTCAGGCATATCTTGTTCAGGGAAGTTATATTGAAAGCACCGAAGAACAAAACATCATTCACCACAGCGGAGAAAACATTACTTATCTTGGAAATATTGATAGTCATTATTCAGAAAATCAGTTTTCAAATGTAATTGAAATCCTTAATCTTGCCCTGCCGAAAGTTGTATGGAATGAAAAGCATCGCGAAATTATGATTCAAAAGTTGATAATCAATGCAATCATTAATCCATTAACTGCCATTCATAACAAACCAAATGGCTGTATTCTTCAAAATGGGAAGTTAAATGAAGAAGCCTATGCGCTTGTTTCCGAGTTAAAGCCGCTCCTACATCAAATACTTCCTGATTGCGATTTTGAATCTATAAAACATGCCATAGAAAGGGTTGCCACACAAACTGGCTCGAATATTTCATCCATGCTGCAAGATATAAGACATAACAGGAAAACTGAAATTGACTTTATTAATGGCTATTTGATTAATTTTGCCGATAAAATTGATATTCGCTTACCATTACATTCTGAAATTGTGCTTAAAATCAAAAAGTTAACAAGTTAACCTTGCCATTTATGGAATTATATTTTATGTTTGAGACGTGCAACGACTAAAATTAGTAGTCAAGAAATCAAAAGTATATGATATCCTGCTAATATGAAACTCCAGACACACAAAATCAGACTAATATGAAATCACTATCTCCTCTTCACAAAGTCTTATCAGCAACGCTGCTGACATGTTTTATGCTGATCGGTTTATTGCTGGTTGGTAATACGAACACTTCCAATCAAATCTCTGATGCCGATCTGGCTCAACAAAAATCCAGAGAACTTGGTGTTATGTTTAATCAGCATCAACAACAACTTGTTGATGTTATTGAATCATTTGCATTTAACGAATATTGGCAAAGAACACCTGTTGCAGAATGGGCTCAATGGCTTCAATCTGAAAGACCCGTTTATCAAGCCGCCGGATTTACTTTTATGGTGATTCACCGCAAAAGATATGGCCAGTTTAAGTTTGATAACAACGACTTAAAACAAACAGCTGATCTGGAGCCTTTTATTGAGATGGCTTACAAGAAAGAAGCTATTTTTCAAGTGACCACTATGATCAATCAGGAACCTGCTTTGGTTTCCTTTGCACCAATTAAAAACGTCAAAAATACCATTTTAGGTTTGGTCATTGGTGTCGAACTGTTTGATAGTAAAAAGTTGAAAACCTTTCATCATCAAAGCGGTTTTCCCGCAGCAATTGTTGCTAATGAAAGCTTGTTAAGTTCAAGCAGCGAAGACAGTTTTGACTTGGAAGACTTTGAAACGAATATTATTCAGCTGTCGCAAAAAATAGAAAAGCCCGATTGGCAATTGGCCATTTTGAACAAAACACAATCCGGTACATCGCAAAAAACGATCCTACTCCTTATAGGATTGTCTTTAACAAGTTTGTTAATTTATTTTCTCTGGTATCAAAATAAAAATGAAGGTAAGGACTTTCAATTGCTCAATCAATCTATCAAGGATGAATTTGCTCCCATAGAACAAACAGAGCAACTGAATAATTTGATCTCAAGTTTAAGTAATCCGCTACTGACGGATGCAGTGAAAAGCATTCAGACAAGACTTGAGACTTTGTTAAGCCAAAACAAAACCATTAAATTGGAAAATAAGAAACTAAAAGACAATGAAGATATGCTTCGTGATGCAACTAATGCATTGGCAATTCAACGTGATAGTGCTGCAGCGGCGCCAAAATTGCGCTCGGAATTTTTGTCACGAATGGGTGATGAAATCACTACCCCAATGAAATCCGTTATCAGTATGATTAAATTACTCAACGAATATATTGTTGAAAAAGAGGCAAAACAGGTATTAAAGATCGCCAGCAGTTCCAGCAGAACTCTGGTTGATAACCTGAACAACATTCTTGATTTTTCCAAGCTGGATGCAGGTTTATTAAAACTTTCCAAGAGTCAATTTAATGTTCTTGAAGTTGCTGAACAACTGGTAAAACAATATACACATATAGCAAACGAAAAAGGTCTCAAACTCAATATTTCATCAAACCCTGATGTTCCGGAAATCATCAGTGCTGATAAAGTCAGAGTTAAGCAGGTTTTAAGGAATTTGATCGGCAATGCAATACGATTTACCAAAGAAGGTGAGGTCAGCCTCTACATTGATATGATCAACAAGAATAATAAAAACCTGATCAGGTTTACCATAAAAGATACCGGTGTAGGCATACCACCAGAAGCACAAAAAGAATTGTTTGAATCTCTTGAAAAAACAACAAAGTTAACCAATGCCAGTTTTGCCGGAAGACTCAGATTGATAGTATCAAAGCATCTGGCTGAATTGATGGGTGGCGATATTGGTGTTATCAGTAAAGCTGGTGAAGGTAGTCAATTCTGGTTTACCAGTGAATATTAATATGAACTATTAGTACTGTCTATTATGCTTGCGACCAGCTTTATTCAAACAACAAACCATCACAAGCAATCAATTAATTTACTTCGCTGATTAAAGCCTGAATTTCCTGTCTTAGTTCTGCCAAAGGCATTGGCTTGCTAAAAACCCGATCTGCACCCATTCCACTGGCAAATTCCAGATAACTTTGAGGGTCAGCTGCACCGCCGCCTGAATAGGCGATAATTTTTAAATTGGGAAATTTCTCTCTGACTTCGGAAATTAATTCAAGGCCTTCCTTGTTAGGCATAAGAATATCTGTAATCATTAAGTCGGGCTGCTGGTGCTCAAAATAATCCATAGCCAGCTCTCCATCCTCTGCCAGCAAAACATCATGGTTATCCAAACTCACAACATCCTTGATCAAACGCAACATTTGCGGATCATCATCTACAATCAATACCAACGCCATTAAAACGATTCCCTATGACTTTTCCTGTTTTTTATTATGTACTACTATTAACCCCGTAAAGTTCGGTAACACCATTTTGGTATAACCAATTTGATATAACCTCGATAACACTTTAAATTTCTGTTATCACGGGAATTATATCCGATAATAAAATGATATAAAATTAAAATAGCACAACTTTCTGTTTTCATTACATGTTAAAATTTAATTTATTGACATGGCTCACTTTATTTTGGTTCTTAATTACAATATTAGGTAACATAGATCACAAATATGAAAAAAAATAAACTTTCCCCATTAGCATGGCAAGTTACACAGGAAAAAGGAACCGAACCCCCCTTTTCTGGAGAATATGACCATTTTTTTGAATCGGGTAAATATCATTGTATTTGTTGTGATAGCCTGTTATTTAAATCTGATCACAAGTTTGACTCCGGTTGCGGTTGGCCAGCCTTTTACCAGGCTATTGAGGAGAATACTATCGAAAAGGAAGATACTTCACACGGTATGATCCGAACCGAAGTACTTTGCAAAAATTGCAATGCTCACCTGGGTCATAAGTTTCCTGATGGGCCATACGGCACAAGATATTGTATTAATTCGGTTGCCATGGAATTTAAAGCCGACACTGATAGTTCAGAAAATTAATGATATGAGTTTTGAACCGGAAATTATCGACCAGAATGATGACTTTATTGTCATCAACAAACCTGCAAACATCAGCTTTCACAGTGAGAATTACCAGGCAGGTTTATTTGCCTCCCTTGAATCCAGTTTAAATACCAAACTTTGGCCAGTGCATCGCCTGGATAAAATCACCTCTGGTTTAATAATTCTGGCTAAATCTGCTCAGGCAGCAGCAGAACTGGGGCAATTGTTTGAAACCAGACAAATCAAAAAAACCTATCTGGCTATTTCCGATAAAAAACCAAATAAGAAACAAGGCAAGATTGTAGGCGATATGACAAAGTCTCGCTCGGGTGGCTGGAAATTACTTCAAAGCAAAGAAAATCCCTCAATCACCCACTTTTACAGTCATTCATTGGTAGAAGGCAAACGGCTGTTTCTTATCTTGCCGGAAACAGGTAAAACCCATCAAATAAGAGTCGCTTTAAAAGCCAATGGCTCTCCGGTTTTAGGGGATGAACGATATTCAAATTCAAAAGCAGACCGAGGCTATCTACATGCCTATCGATTAGATTTTGAATGGAAAGGTAAACCAATACAGTTTGAGTGTTTGCCTAATCAGGGCGAGTTTTTTCTATTGCCGGAGTTTGATGAGGTTTTGGGGTTGTTAGATAAATCAACGATTACTCCCTCTGCCCTTTAGGGAGAGGGATGGGGAGAGGGAAGTTTCATTCATCATCGCCATAACCAGAATCCATAAGAAAGATGTCATTGCGAACGAAGTGCGGCAATCTCCTAAAGACAACTGTATATTCAATCTTACATTGCCAACAACCAAAAAGTGTTGTAACTTACTGGAAATATAAAGAAAACATTTTTATGTGGGCGCGAGGATATAATAACTATAAGCAAAAAAGAGTAATGAGGTTTGCATGGAAAGTTTGGAATTTCACATAAGAAATATTGGCAAAGATGTACCACATCAAATAAATCTCATTGAAAGAGATATATCGGGAGGAAAAATATCTAAATCTACAATTGATTCATTGGAGTATTTGGAAGACAAGCACGTACTGACCGTAAGTGGACTCAAACAAGATACTTTTGAATACCTCATAAGCAAATATGGTCAAAAATTCAGAACAATAAACTTTTGGAAATGCCCTTTGGTTGAAGATTTTTCTCCAATAGAGTCTCTTTCTAATATCGAATTCATTTCATACTTTTGGAATCAAAGAGTTACACGTCTGTGGAATTTTAGAAAAACGCCAAAGCTTAAAGGGTTTAGCTTTGATGATTTTACACGAATGCATACTTTAGTTGATTTAGAGAATGCCGATAAATTAGAAGAGCTTGAATTTGGAGACAAAATTTGGGTCAAATATAAGTTAGAAACATTAGAACCAGTTTCGAAACTCATACAGCTTAAGAAACTGAGTTTTTCAGCAAAGAAAATTGAAGATTATAGGATAGAGCCACTTTCTGAGCTTTCAAATTTGGAATATTTAGCTTTTCCTGGCAATCTATTTACTACAGAACAAGTCGCGTGGCTAAAATCAAAGCTTCCGGAATCTGTAGAATCAAAGGTACTTAATCCTTTGTGGACTTTGGATAAACCTATAGAAATCGATAATAAAAAGAAAAACACATTCATAGTCGGCAAACACAAACCTTTTTTAGATTCGAGTATTGATAAAAAAAGAATTGAGAAATATACAAAGGCGTTCAACGAAAGACTTGAATGGTTTAAAGCACATCCAAGCAAGCTACCGAGCGATTTTGTCTAACAAACCCTGGCACTTAAAATACCGAACATAAATCCAGACTGTCCATAGCACCGTAGGTACGATTAGCGTAGAGTAATCGTACCTACGGTGCTGAAAATCAGACCTCCTGCCTAACACAACCTACTCAACAACATGCCACTGCGTCTGACGACCCGCTAAATAGTATACTTTCTTCCCATCAAAAACAGCGGACTGCTCCAGTTTAATTTGAACCCATTGGTTATCCCACTCAGATACCTTGGCTTTTATATTACCTTCAATCGCATATGCCGTATTTTTATTCAGCTTCCAATCACCTCTTATTGGTGTGTCTTTCTGATTGTCCCACATACCAATAGTCGGTCCAGCGGCATGACCTACAAAGCCGATAGGATGAGTATAGGTGCTAACCGTTAATCCCGCTTTTTTAGATTTAGCTAAGGTTTTAGCTAATATCTGATTGCCTGTACGTCCGGTTTTAAATTGTGATGTTAAGATATCCTGCCATTGATTTCCCTCTGCCAGAGCTTTCTTTAACCCTTTTGGTACATCAGATTCACCAAGTTTAAGTACATAACCCATTTCCTGAGTATCAGTACATAAATTCAGATAACATATTCCGACATCTGTATGTAAAACATCACCCGGCTTAATAACCAGGCCTGCTTTTCCCAGGTAGGGAGAATTGACATCCGCCTTATCTCCCTTTCTTTGTATGTTCACATAAGGCTGAAACCAGGGACGAAGCTGTAAAGCTTCAAATCTCTCACGGATATACCAAGCCACATCATCTGTTGTTGTTACACCTGGCGTGATTACTTTATTAGAAAATGCTTCTGATATAACTCCTCTGGCAAGAGAAACAATATGAGGATAAACATCAAGCTCCTGCTTTGTTCTGGTTTCCATCCATCTGATAACAAGGTCTTCAGCACTGACTAATCGTTTGTTTAATTCTTCAGGTAAATGTTTCGTGAGTTGATTATAGAGACCTACTGTCAGCCCATCACCAAGAGGCCAGTCTTTACTGAAATTAACCCCGATACGCTTTGGATTTCTTTCTGTAATAATCTCGGCAAGTCTTTTCCATTGATTTTCAAGAGAACCGCCTTCCCACATTGATTCATAGTAACCGGCAATAGGATAACGACTGACGGTCAGCTTCTCTAATTCCTTGCCTTCTCCTTTATCGTGAATGACAAGAATGGTTGTTCTACGGGCTGCAAAGGTAGGTCGTGGTGCTAAGCTGAAAAATACGGGATCTTCAATGTATTCCCGATTAATGACCAACCACATATCAATGTTGGTTTCTCGCATTAATTCAGGTAAAAGGTTTTGCAGGCGGTCTTTTAATATTCGGTTAGCCGGTTCAACGCGATCACGGTGAGAGAGAATATCTCCCATTTGGGTAATAACGCGACCTTGTTCAAATTCATTTTTGCTGTTTCGAGATTTACTGTATGTATCAGCAGAAATAGTTATCAATAAAATAACGACTACTTTTGAAATTAAACGCATAGGAACTCCCTCATAAAAAATATATCATCACTAATTCGCATCATTATAAAGCTCTATCAAAGCTTGATAATCTTCTTTCACAAATAACTCGAATGCCTTTCTTGCCTGTTTCATAGTAAAACTACTGGTATCCAATGTAACAATTTTATTCTTAATCAGTCCGAAAAAGCTCGAGGTTTCCCATGGAATGGTACATTCTGAAACAAAATTAGCCAGATTTACATTCTCGGCATTGCAAATGGAAACCCATAAAAGTCGAGAATCATCAATATATTCATAACTGAGAGTTGGACTCACCTCCTGAATTTTATTTGCCAGTATTAATTCTTTCTTCCAGTCTACCGAATCAAAATAATTTTCATAGGTTGAAGGTTTTTCTTTTACAAAACCTAACGTGGTCAGCTTTTTATCTGCATGATAAAAGGATACATGGTAAAACTTGTCGTCTTTGGTTAGACCATAATCTTGAGGAGTTTTTCGCTCATCTTTGGTTTCGTAAGATATCTCATTCTCGTTGTCGACATTATCAGAATCCAATTCAAAAGTTTCAATAAACCACACTGCTGATTTTTCTATGTCTGTTACATAACCCAGTCGTTTCAAAAATATCTTAATTGCAATATATGTTATTATTGGGAAAAAGATTAACGCAAAAACAACTTCACCAATTTCTACTTTTATACCATCAATAAATATTGAATAAATAATACTTCCGCTTAGAGCTAACAAACCAATACAAATAACAAACAAGGAAAAAATATCAACCAGATATTTAACATTTGGCATAAACAACAATTTAAAGGCTATTGAAAGGAAGAAATAAGCCAACCATGCAATAAAAAATATAATGACTGCATGTTTGGTTTCTATTGTTGATATATCGTGATTTACCACTGAAATTAAAAACCAGATTGCCGGAATGGAAAAAGCAATCAGAACCAGCGCAATAACTATTCTTTCTTTTATAGTCGCCGTATTTCTACCTTCATATTTTTTGTCCATTTATCAACAAGTTCCTCACTAACTCCTAATCCCTATCCCCTTCGCCAACAGGTAATACGCCAGACTTAACAGACTCACAATAAACACACTAATCAAAACCAGCGCATGAACAATTTCTATATCCGAAAAACCGAGGAAACCATAACGGAAAGCATTCACCATATACAAAATAGGATTAGCGAGAGAAACACTTTGCCAGAATTCCGGTAGCAATTTAATGGAATAGAAAACCCCACCCAGATAAGTTAATGGCGTTAAAATAAAAGTTGGAACTATGGAAATATCATCAAACTTTTTGGCAAAAATCGCATTCACCAGACCTCCAGTTGCAAACAACATGGAAGTCAGAATCACTACCACAATCAAAATTGCCCAATTGTTAATATTAATATCAACAAATTGAGAGGCAACGATAGTAACGATAATACCGGTTAACAAACCACGACTCACACCACCTAACACGTACCCCATCAGGATGAACAGAGTCGGCACCGGAGAAACCAGCATTTCCTCAACGTTTCTTTGGAACTTGGAACTAAAAAATGAAGACACCACATTAGAATAGGAGTTAGTGATCACCGACATCATAATGATACCAGGGGTGATATATTCCATATAACTCACACCGCCCATTTGACCAACACGAGAACCAATCAACTGACCAAAGATGACAAAGTACAAACTCATGGTAATGGCTGGCGGCAATAAGGTTTGTACCCAAATTCTGAAATAACGGGTAATTTCCTTGATAATAATGCTTTGTAAGGCAATAAAGGCTGCTTTATTATATTTCTTAAACATGGCTGGCCTCCGCATTCTTTTCCGTTAATTGCACAAACAATTCTTCCAGTCGATTGGCTTTATTTCTCATACTAAGCACTTTTATTTTTTCTTTACTTAAATGATTAAACACCTGATTGAGGTCAGACTGTTTGGGCACATCAATCTCAATACTGGAATCATCACGCTTTCTAAAGACTATACCTGCTATATCAGGAAACTTTTTGGGCATCTTGTCCAGATCAAGTACAAAGGTTTCAACATCTAATCGGGAAATCAGATCCTTCATGGTCGTATTTTCAATAATTTCACCATGATTAATAATCGCGATGTTTCGACAAAGCTGCTCAGCTTCTTCCAGATAATGGGTAGTGAGGACAATGGTTGTTCCCTGTTCGTTTAATTGGGTTAACAACTCCCACATACTGCGTCTGATTTCTATATCGACACCAGCAGTCGGTTCATCCAGAATCAAAATTTTAGGCTCATGCATCAAGGCTCTGGCAATCATCAAACGCCTTTTCATTCCGCCAGATAATTGTCTGGCTTGAACATTGGCTTTATCCCATAAACCTAATTGCTTGAGAACTTCTTCTGCTTTTATCAATGCCTTTTTGCGAGGTACACCATAGTAACCCGCCTGAGTGACCACAATT
>Ga0224506_10002953_pt1 | contig 11420 bp, 11 predicted proteins | sample SF_Jan12_sed_USG_2_FD_169108 | JGI IMG/M metagenome (GOLD analysis project Ga0224506, IMG submission 169108) | Sediment microbial communities from San Francisco Bay, California, United States - SF_Jan12_sed_USGS_8_1 | ecosystem: Environmental > Aquatic > Marine > Sediment | place: USA...
GGTGGAGGCGGGGGGAGTTGAACCCCCGTCCGCAAATCCGCCACTCGCGGTCCTACATGTTTAGCCACTTCTTTAAGTTAACCTAACAGTTTCCGAAGGGCAGGAGCTGGTCGGCGAGTTCGGGATTAAGTTTTAGCAGATCCGGCCCGAACAACCATTTCTGCGATTCTGAAGGAAATGACCTCCCTAACCTCTTAGGTCAGACCCTAGTGAGTGGGAGGCTAGCAGGGTATTAAGCTGCTAGAGCGTAACTATCGTCGTTTGCGATTATAGTTGTACAACTTTGGATTTAGGTGATTCGTTGCCCTCACCACATGCACCTGGAGCTTTGTAATCCACGTCGAAGCCGTTTCGCCCCCTTAAACTATTGCGTTTGGTTATGCTGCGTTAAAGGTGTCTTCAAAAATGCTCATGTACCTTCGTACACTCCGCTTTTTGCTTCAACCTTTGCCTTGCCTCACCAGCACTCATGACGTTTAAGGTCAGTTGTGCGTTTGGTTATGCTGCGTTAAAGATTTTTTCAAAAATGCTCATGTACCTTCGTACACTCCGCTTTTTGTTTCAACCTTTGCCTTGCCTCACCAGCACTCATGACGTTTAAGGTCAGTTGTGCGTTTGGTTATGCTGCGTTAAAGGTGTCTTCAAAAATGCTCATGTACCTTCGTACACTCCGCTTTTTGTTTCAACCTTTGCCTTGCCTCACCAGCACTCATGACGTTTAAGGTCAGTTGTACCAATAAGCTCAATCAAAATTAAGCATATTTGAATGAACTTATAGAACGCTGATGATGTCTGCGAAAACATCATCTGTTTAAGTCTGTTGCTTATAGCTATTTAACAAGGCTATAAGTCTGAAATTTTATTTCATTCATTATAGTCTTTAATGAATGGGCGCATTGTACCTGTTTACTTATGTTTGCACAGTGTTTGTTGTGCTTATACTGCATGTTTTAGTACGCGCTCTTTTTGTTTGTTCCAATCACGCTCTTTTATGGTTTGTCGTTTGTCGTGTAACTTCTTACCTTTACCGATGGCGATTTCACACTTTACCCACTGTCGCTGCCAGTGAAGGTCCAACGCTACGACGGCATAACCCGTTTGCTCACTAACGCCTCTTAATTTGTCTATTTCCTTGGCGTTGAGCAGTAATTTTCGATCACGGGTTGGGTGTGCAACTACGTGACTAGATGCGGAAAGCAAAGGTGAAATGTGAGCACCCACCAACCATGCGTCGTTTTCACGAATGAGTACATAGGAGTCTCGAAGCTGTCCTTTCCCGGCTCTTAGAGCTTTTAGCTCCCAACCGTCAAGTACCATTCCTGCTTCTAATGTAGATTCAATGATATAGTCGTGTCGCGCTTTTTTGTTTTGCGCTATAACACGATCATTGTTTTTGGGTTTCTTTTTCGCCATAACGCGCGCAGTATAAGGAATTGTGACTCATTTTACATAGTATATTTTATATATTTTCTATTATTGACACTGTATTTCTTTGATTGGAGGTCTCTTGACCGGCCATAAAGCATTGAATCATCCGTTAACTATGTCCATTGTTGCGCTTGGTGCCGCGCTGGGGTATGGAAACTTAGTGGATTTTCCTTTATTGGTAGGGGCTCATGGTGGCAGTGCGTTCATTTTAATTTTTTTGCTGTGCCAACTCTTTATTGCTATTCCTGTCATGATTTCTGAGCTGTTTCTTGGTCGACGTAGTCAGTCAGATGCTGTTCATGGTTGGGGGCAACTTTCTGTTGGGCGCATATTTGGTTCAGGCTGGTCACATATTGGGCGGGCAATGGTGGTTGCTGCTTTCATTACTTTGGCAGTTTATTCGGTGTTATTTTCCTGGTCGTTTAGTTACATGCTTGGCGTTGCCCAGGAGACCATAAATAGTGAAACGGATTACACCAGATATTTTTTGACGGTAATTCAACAGCCTGACGTACTATTTAATTATCAGTTATTATTTTTTGGCATTCTGGCTTTTTTCATACTACTTAGCTCAATAAAGGGGTTAACCTTGCTCATGCTGGTTTTGGTGCCCTTAACATTTTTGTTATTTTGGATGGTGTTGATTGTTTCAGTGGGTCATGTGGACTCAATTGATGTTGTTTTTAGTTCAATGGATTACGTGTTTGGTTGGCGATGGCAGGACGTCACCATTGAAAGCTTTAATCTGGCACTTGAACATGCCTTCTTTTCTCTGGGGATCGGTGTCGGCGCTCTCTGGTTTTGTGGCTCTATGACCTCAAAGGCAGTGTCCATTGGACGTGTGGCGCTATTGGTCATGGTGTTCGATTTGGTGGCTAGCTTGATCGTTGCGTTAATTTTTAGTTTTGTGGGCTTGTCATCAAATTCTGATACCAATGGGCTGGGTTTGTTATTTCAATATCTCCCCTCTCTTTTACCTGCCAATACCATGTTGATTTTTTATTTTGCGATGGTGTTAACCGGCATTACTTCCGCGATACTCATTGTTGAGGGTCTGGTGATTACGGTCATGAATAGTTTTAAATTAACCAAGACGTTCGCTACGCTTTTGGTAGTTTTGGTTGCCTTGTTTTTAGGGCTGGCAGGGCAGACATCCTATAATGTAAGCTCAGATATCTATTGGTATGGTCGCACAATATTTGAGAATTTTTCGGTGCTATCCTCTGGATTTATTGTGCCGCTTTCGGGCGCGTTTTTGGCGTATTTTGTAGGCTGGATTATGCGATCGGCTGTCGCTAAGGATGAGTGGCAACCCTCGTTGGTTTGGCGCTTTTGGCTATGGCGTTGGACACTAAGAATTATTTCCATCCTCGCAATCTTGCTGGTATTCTTTGTCGCTCTAGAGCAGCAGCTCGGCTTAAGTTTTAAGATGGCAGTGTATATTGCCATTTTTTGTTTGCTATTTATGTTTCTGCTGAGTCGGTTTTCACAAAATTCGAGTAGGAATCATGGTTCAGATTGAGCGCAATGCACTCGTGTTGTATACCGCAGAACAAATGTTTCGATTGGTCAATGATGTTGCTAACTATCCTGAATTTTTACCAGGTGTCGTTAATACTGAAATATATGAACAAAGTGATCATTTTATGCGAGCGTCAATGACGTTGAAGCGCGCAGGTGTTGAGGCTAAATTTATCACGCGTAATGATCTTGTGGAGTCAAAGGCGATTTCTATGAAGCTGGAATCAGGTCCATTTAAAGCCTTGCAGGGTGATTGGACCTTTGAAGCTATAGGTGAAATGGGATCAAAAGTCAGTTTGGATTTAAAATTCGAACCTGAAAATAAACTTGCCGGAAAGTTAGTTGCTACCATGATGGGTCGCATTGGCGGCCAACTAGTTGATGACTTTTGTAAGCAAGCAGAGAAACGATATGGATAACCTGGTTAAAATAGAAGTTGCTTATGCAACTCCGGAAACCCAAAAAATTGTTGTACTGGAAGTCAACGAGGGCATCACTATACGGGAAGCCGCGATGCTGTCCGGGTTGGAGAAGTTATTTCCAGAAATTGATTATGCTAAGCAACCGATGGGAATCTTTGGCAAAAAAATTGCGAATCCTGACCAGCAAACTGTATCAACAGGCGATCGAATTGAAATTTATCGCCCGTTGCTTATTGATCCTAAGCAAGCCAGGCTTAATCGTGCCGCGAAAGTAGCCAAGTCTAATGGGTGATATCTGTAATCAATGCTGTGCCTTTAATTGACTCAAGAGCACCGTTTTGGAAGTTTAATTTAATCGACTGGGTTTCAACGATTTGGCCGTTTTCAGAGGTTTGATAGAAGTATAACCATAGGTCAGGATCTGTCGGTGTCGAAGTGATAGGGGTACCTAACACAAATTCAACCTGTTCTTTACTCATACCAATTTCCACTTCATTTAACATGTCCTGAGTGACCAGATTTCCTTGGGGTACATCCATTTTATAAGGTGAGAAAAGGCTGCAGCCAGTAAGTAAAAGTGTGAATGTGGCTATTAATATAAAACGCATGGTGTAAACTTTCCTCTGATAATTAGATTCAACTTGAAATAAGCCGTAATAGATATTTGAGTATTGTACATGACTGATAAGCCAGAAGAATTAAAAAAAGCAGGATTGAAGGTCACTGTTCCAAGAGTAAAGATATTTCAGATGCTGGAAGAGTCCCAGAACCAACACCTGAGTGCTGAAGAAGTATTTAATACTTTGACAGCCAATGGCGAAGATGTCGGTCTTGCAACTGTTTATAGGGTACTGACTCAGTTTGAATCAGCAGGCCTGATTACCAAACATAATTTTGATGGTGGTCACTCTGTTTATGAGCTGACTAAAGAGGATCACCATGACCATATGGTGTGTACCGAAACGGGCAAAGTTATCGAATTTTTTGATGAAGAAATAGAAGATATTCAAAAGAAAATTGCAGAGCGTCATGGATTTGAAATAGTGGCACATGACCTGGTTTTGTATGTTCGCCCTAAAAAATAGGCCGCGACTCATTGGCGGTGTTGTTGGGGTTGTATGTCTTCTGCTCATTGGGATCTATATTCAAACATCAGGTGCCAAATATAACTTTAATCTCACATTGCCTGAGTTGAGCTCATCAGAACCCGTTAGCATTGAACAGTGGTCTGGTCAGATCGTCTACATGGATGTTTGGGCAACCTGGTGCAAGCCATGCATTGAAATCCTGCCGCAAATTCAAATTCTGGCAGATCTATACAAAGATAAAAATATTCAATTTGTCGGCATCAATCAAGACTCGAATCCCGTTACGGCAGCGGCATTTTTAGAATCTCATAATATCGTATTTCAACAACTGTATGACCCCTTGGGTGAGGTTTTGGTAAGGCTGAATTTAAAGGGGATTCCAGCGTCTGTGTTGCTCGATGAATCTGGGCATATCCACTATTTGAACGAAGGGGCTAGCGCAGACTCAATGTCCGAACTTCAGCTGGAAATAGACAAATTGTTGTCTGCATCTAATCAGTAATTTATGGTCAGGGTTGCTATAAAACCCATTGGTGATGTTGAAGATTTATCGCTGGCTGCACGAATAAAAATCGCTCCTGTGGTTTTGAGTTTGTACGACTGACTTTTAATCAGGAGCATACCAACAATACCTGCTGAAGATGCAGGCTGATTAGCCTGATTTCTTTAGTAAAATCCCTTGAATGTAACTCGTTTGAAGCTAGTGTTAATGCTCAATTTGACCAAGGTTTAACATTTCTTCCGCGTGGGCTAATGTTTGTCCGGTGATTTCTATGCCACCCAATAACCTGGCGAGTTCTTTTGTGCGGTCAGATTCGTCAAGCCATTCCATTTGAGTTCTGGTTTGGTCTTTTGTGAAGTGTTTGCTGACCTTCATGTGTTGGTGCGCAAGGCTGGATACCTGAGGTTGGTGCGTAACACATAACACCTGACCCTGGTTGCCCAGTAGTCGCAACATTCTACCCACGAGTTCTGATGTGCCTCCACTGATTCCGACATCGACTTCATCGAATACCAGTGTCGGTATTTGACTGTTCTCTGCGCATATCACCTGAATGGCCAGGCTGATTCGAGAAAGCTCGCCACCTGAAGCGACCTTATTTAACGGCCCAGCTGGTTGTCCGGGGTTGGTTTGAATGTGAAATTCTATATCCTCAGAACCAAATGCAGCGAATCGGTCGCTCTGCAACGGTTGTATTTTGACCTCAAGTTTTGCTCCGGTGAGAGATAGCTGCTGCATTTGCTCGGTTACCAGAGTGCTGAAATGGTGAGCAGCCTGGTTGCGTCTTGTTGTGAGTTGTTGGCAAATATTTTTGTACTGAGATTGAATGTCACTTAATCGCTCAAGGTCATCTTCAAAAGACCGTTCAGAAGCTTTGGCCTCAGAAAGTTCAGCGATAATTCGTTGGTGAAACTCGGTAATATCTTGCGGATTAATTTGATGCTTTCTGGCTAAATTGTAGATCAATGACAGTCTGTCGTTAACTTCTGTCAGGCGAGCATCATCGAGTTCAAAACGGTCCGTAAATGAACTGATATCTGATACACACTCTTCCAATAGAATTTGGATGTCGAGCATTTGTTGCCCAAGGTTTTCAGTGGCCGGATTTTGTAATTTGCTGATGGCCTGAACGCAATATCGAATTTGTTCCACGACGCCGGACTCGTCAGATTCGCATATATCGTTAACCTGTCCCAGTGTTTTAAGGATCTCTTCACCCTGAGACAATAATTTTTGCTCGTTTTCCAGGGTTTCAATGTCACCTGTTTGTAAGTTCAGGTTTTCGAGCTCTTCAAGCTGATAGCTCAAAAGCTGGATTTTCGCTTCTTTGTCTTCTTGTTGTGTTTTTGCAGTAGACACCGCTTTGTTCAGCTTACGCCACTGCTGGTATATTTCAGTGACCTGATTGACTAACGGCATGTGACCGGCAAATTCGTCGAGTAGCTTCCGCTGGGTTTCCGGTTGCATTAAAGAGTGGTGTTCATGCTGACTGTGTAAATCAATTAACAGGTTACCCAGCTGTTTTAGCTGCTGTACAGGCACTGTTTGGCCATTGATGAATGCTCGTGAACGGCCCTCTTTGGAAATGGTGCGCCTTAATATACATTCATGGCCATTTGACAAGTCCTGATCTTCTAACCAATTAATGGCGGATGTGATATTGGATATATCAAACTCAGCCACTATTTCAGCCCGATCAGCTCCGGTTCTGACCAAATTGCTATCGGCTCTATTGCCAAGTGCATAACCCAGAGAATCAATAAGAATTGATTTACCGGCACCGGTTTCTCCGGTAATGGCAGACATGCCTTTTTTGAATTCAATGTCTATTGACTCGGTTATAGCAAGATTACGAATAGTTAGATGGGTCAACATAGTCTTTTCCTGGTACTGATAATATATACACTGTATGAAATTACAGTATATTTTAATTGGATGCAATAGTTGAAAAATATTTTAGCGACCCGATATACAACGCAAACCGGAAATTACTGTTCCAGTAGTGTGCAACCAGTCTCTGCTGGTGTGTTAGATAGGCAACCTTTATAGCGTATTAAAGGTAGTGATCAATCGTAGGAGAAAACAATGTCGGCTGAAGACAAATCGTTAGACTCTGAAAATATAGATGAGTCAATGGCAGATCAGACAGATGAAGTAAGTACTGATGACTCTATTGAGTTGGATGAAGCAGTGTCGGAGCAAACCACTGAAGGGGAGGCTCCAGAGTCATCAAGTGATGAAGAAATTCAGTCACTGAAAGATCAAATACTACGTATGCAAGCAGAAATGCAAAACTTACGTCGACGTACGGAAAAAGATGTTCAGAATGCTCATAAATTCGGACAGGAAAAGCTGATTAAAGAATTACTGCCAATTTTGGATAACTTTGATCGCGCGATTGAAGCAGCGCCTGAAGGTGGTGAAGTGGATCCTGTGCTTGAAGGTGTGCGCATGACGCAGGGTATGATGTATTCAGCATTGGAAAAATTTAATGTTGTTACGGTTGATCCTATGGGTGAACCATTTGATCCACAAGTTCATCAGGCTATGAGCATGGTTGAGAATCCATTGGTTGAGCCAAATACCGTAATTGCAGTTATGCAAAAAGGTTACACATTGTCTGGTCGGTTGCTTCGTCCGGCAATGGTTATGGTTAGCAAAGGTGGCACTGTTGAGCCAACAAGTGGTATCGACGAAAAAGCTTGAATTAATTAGAAACGTACCAATATATGCGTCAAAGAGATTATGGGTGTAAACCCTGACCGTTTTAGGAGAACGAAAAATGGCAAAAATTATCGGCATCGATTTAGGAACAACAAATTCTTGTGTCGCCATTCTTGATGGAGACAAAACAAAGGTTATCGAAAATGCAGAAGGCGATCGTACAACACCTTCTATAGTTGCATACACAGATGACAATGAAGTATTGGTAGGTCAGCCAGCAAAGCGTCAGGCAGTGACTAACCCAACGAACACCCTATATGCCATCAAGCGTTTGATTGGACGTCGTTTTGAAGATGATGTGGTTCAAAAAGACATCAAAATGGTTCCTTATACCATTTCTAAAGCTGATAACGGTGATGCCTGGGTAGAAGTAAAGGGTGATAAGAAGGCCCCACCACAGATTTCTGCCGAAGTTTTAAAGAAGATGAAGAAGACGGCTGAAGATTTTACAGGTGAGACTATTACCGAAGCAGTAGTTACGGTTCCTGCTTATTTTAATGATAGTCAGCGCCAGGCAACTAAAGATGCCGGTAAAATTGCTGGCTTAGACGTAAAGCGTATTATTAACGAGCCAACAGCTGCTGCACTTGCTTATGGTATGGATAAAGCCAAGGGCGATAGCACAATTGCTGTATATGACCTGGGTGGTGGTACGTTCGATATCTCTATTATTGAAATTGCGGATGTTGATGGTGAAAAGCAGTTTGAAGTGCTGGCTACCAATGGTGATACATTCCTGGGTGGTGAAGACTTTGATATGCGTATGATCGAATATCTTGCCGGAGAATTTAAGAAAGACACAGGTATGGATCTTCATGGCGACCCCATGGCTATGCAGCGTTTGAAAGAAGCTGCAGAAAAAGCCAAGGTTGAGTTGTCTTCATCGGCTCAGACTGATGTCAACCTGCCTTATATTACCGCTGATGCATCAGGTCCTAAGCACCTGAATGTTAAAGTAACTCGTGCCAAGCTGGAAAGTCTGGTTGAAGATCTGGTTACCCGGTCAATCGATCCGGTTCGTGTTGCTCTTAAGGATGCAGACCTTGATATTTCTGAAATTGATGAAGTCATCCTGGTTGGTGGTCAGACTCGTATGCCAATGGTGCAAGAACGTGTTAAAGACTTCTTCGGCAAAGAGCCTCGTAAAGATGTTAACCCGGATGAAGCCGTAGCCATGGGCGCAGCGATTCAGGGAGCTGTTCTTTCAGGTGATGTAACCGATGTCTTGCTGTTGGACGTAACCCCGTTGACTCTGGGTATCGAAACTATGGGTGGAGTTGCTACAGCGGTTATCGAGAAGAACACCACGATTCCAAGCAAGAAATCTCAGGTCTTCTCAACAGCAGATGATAATCAGGCTGCGGTGACGATTCATGTTGTTCAGGGTGAGCGTAAGATGGCCTCTCAAAACAAATCCTTAGGTCGATTTGATTTGGCAGATATTCCGCCAGCGCCTCGCGGTATGCCGCAAATTGAAGTTGCTTTTGACATTGACGCCAATGGTATTTTGCACGTATCTGCAACCGATAAGGGCACTGGTAAAGAGCAAAGCATTGTTATTAAAGCTTCTTCTGGGTTGAGCGATGACGAAGTTGAAGCAATGGTAAAAGATGCTGAAGCCAATGCTGAAGAAGATCGGAAATTTGAAGAGCTGGTGCAGGTTCGTAACACGGGTGATGGCCTGGTTCATGCGACTCGCAAAGCGGTCGAAGATGCAGGAGATAAGGTTTCTGATGACGAAAAGACGACTATCGAAAAAGCCATTGGTGAGCTTGAAGTTGCTTTGAAAACGGATGATAAAGACGATATTGAAGCCAAAACAAAGGCATTGTCTGAAGCATCGGCGAGTATGGCCGAAAAGCTATATGCTGAGCAGCCTCAACCTGAAGGTGCGGCTCCTGATTCAGATTCAAATGGTGGCGATGATGCTGTAGATGCTGAATTTGAAGAAGTTAAAGACGACAAGTAAGTTTTGTTAGTTTGTATCAGGCGGCCAGGAAAGCTCTTGTATTAGAGAGTTTTTCTCTCCGCCTTTATTGCGTTTTAGGGTTATACCAACCGGAATACAAACCGGCGTACCAAATATAGGTGACCAATGTCTAAAAGAGACTATTACGAAATATTGGGTGTTGCTAAAGGCACTGACCCCAAAGAGATTAAAAAGGCTTATCGTAAAAAAGCGATGAAGTATCATCCTGACCGTAATCCGGATGACAAAGAAGCCGAAGCCAAATTCAAAGAACTGAGTGAAGCCTATGAAGTTCTGTCAGATGATCAGAAGCGTCAGGCGTATAACCAACATGGTCACGCTGGAGTAGATGGCCAGAGTGGGTTTGGAGGCGGCGGTCAGCATGGTTCGTTCTCGGATATTTTTGGTGATGTTTTTGGTGACATTTTCGGTGGTGCTGCCGGTGGCGGTGGTCGAAGAAGTTCGGTTCAGCGTGGATCTGACTTAAGGTATGACCTTGAACTGACGTTAGAAGAAGCTGTCCGGGGTGTAGAGCGAAAAATTCAGGTTCCGACTTTGGTAGGCTGTAAGACTTGCGATGGTTCTGGTGCTAAAAAGGGTACGTCTCCTGTCACCTGTACGACCTGTGGTGGTGTTGGTCAGGTTCGAATGCAACAGGGTTTCTTTTCAGTTCAGCAAACCTGTCCAGCTTGTAATGGTCAGGGTAAAATGATTAAAGATCCGTGCCGTGACTGTAATGGTCGTGGTGTGAATCGTGAAACCAAGACGTTAAACGTGAAGATACCTGCTGGTGTTGATACCGGAGATCGTATTCGTTTATCTGGTGAAGGTGAAGCTGGAGGTCATGGCGGACCTTCTGGTGATCTGTTTGTTCAGATGCATGTGAAACAGCATGCTATATTTGAGCGAGACGGTGCCAATCTTTATTGTGAAGTGCCTATTGGTTTTGCTGAAGCTGCCCTGGGTGGCGAATTAGAAGTTCCTACCCTGGGTGGTCGGGTGAAATTGAAGATTCCACCAGAAACCCAAACGGGTAAGATGTTCCGTCTACGGGGTAAGGGAGTTAAGCAGGTGCGTGGTGGTGCTCAGGGTGACTTGATATGCCGTGTCTTGGTAGAAACTCCGGTCAACTTGACCGCAAGGCAAAAAGAGTTGCTTAAAGAGTTTCAGACGTCATGTGCGGGGAGAAAGCATTCTCCAAAAGAAAGTTCCTGGTTTGACGGTGTGAAAAAGTTTTTTGAAGAGATGTAATACATCGAAAAGTCTCGCGGGCTAAAGCCCACTCTTACGAGATAGGTGGTTTTCGTAAGAGAGACCTTTAGGTCGCGATGGTTGGCTAGCGATTCATCGCGGGCTAAAGCGCGTTCTTACGAGATAGGTGGTTTTCGTAAGAGAGACCTTCAGGTCACGACGGTTGGCTGGCAATTCATCTCGGGCTAAAGCGCGTTCTTACGAGATAGGTGGTTTTCGTAAGAGAGACCTTCAGGTCACGACGGTTGGCTGGCAATTCATCTCGGGCTAAAGCGCGTTCTTACGGGATAGGTGGGTTTCGTAAGAGAGACCTTCAGGTCACGACAAATTTTAAGATAAGCAAAGGATTGCTTGTGATTCCAAAAAAAGGACATCGTGCCCTCAGGCGAGGACGTGCCTCAGTTCCAGGTCAGTATTATTTTCTGACGTTCAACACTCAAAATCGAAATCCTTATTTTTTAGAACTTGAGATGGCCCGATCTGCGTCCTGTGTTTTGCATGGCGACTCATCCATT
>Ga0224506_10002954_pt1 | contig 11420 bp, 5 predicted proteins | sample SF_Jan12_sed_USG_2_FD_169108 | JGI IMG/M metagenome (GOLD analysis project Ga0224506, IMG submission 169108) | Sediment microbial communities from San Francisco Bay, California, United States - SF_Jan12_sed_USGS_8_1 | ecosystem: Environmental > Aquatic > Marine > Sediment | place: USA...
ACCAGCAGCAACAGTTGCAATTACGTATCAACAAGCTGGAGGAGGAGGCTGGACAGATCTCCCCCGGCAACCTGGAGCAGGAGATCGCCGAGCAGGAGCTGATGCTCGAAGAGCAGCAACATCAGAGTGAGGAGATGCTGGTCTCACTGGAATCGCAAAAGGAACAGATCAGCCGCCAGCGCGAGGAGAATCACAATCTCTCCAGCCAGCAGGACGATATCCGCAGCCAGTTACAGAGCCAGCGCGGTCGTCAGGCCTCGCTGGAGGCACTGCAACAGGCGGCGCTGGGCAAACAGGATGGCAGCATCCATGGCTGGCTGGAGTCCTGCGGTCTGGCCGATGCCCGACGTCTGGCCGAGGACCTGGAGGTAGAGAGTGGCTGGGAACATGCGGTAGAGACCGTGCTCGGCCCACATCTGGAGGCGGTCTGTGTCGACGGGCTGGACCCGCTGGCCGGTGCCATCGCCAACCTGGACAAGGGTGAGCTGAGCCTGTTCGAGACCAGTGGTGCACAGATGGATTTCGGCAAGGACTCGCTGGCCGCACGTATCACCTCGCCGTTCAGTGTCTCCCTCCTCAGCGGCATCTATGCCGCCGATGATCTGGCCCATGCGCTGTCGATGCGCAAGAAGTTGCAGCCACACGAGTCGGTTGTAACCCGCGACGGTCTGTGGATGGGTCCCACCTGGCTGCGCGTCTCGAAGGAGGTTGACGAACACGCCGGCGTACTGGCGCGCGAGCAGGAGCTGAAGGAGCTGATCAGCAACATAGAGATGTTGCAGGAGCAGGCAGAGACCATCGAGGAACAACTGGCCAATGGCCGTACCGAACTGCAGGCACTGGAAGAGGGACGCGAGAACCTGCAGCGTGAATTCAACCAGCTGAATCAGAAGGCCGGCGAGATCAAGGCAGGTTTGTCCGGCAAACAGTCACGTCTGGAGCAGTTCCGTCAGCGTGCGCAACGGGTCGAGGGCGAGCTGGAGGAGCTACGCGAGCAGCTGCTGAAGAACCAGGCTGAGCAGGAGGAGGTGCGTAGCCGCCTGAACCAGAACCTGGCGCTGATGGAAGAGCTGGCGATCACCCGCGAGACCCTCAGCGGTCAGCGTGAAGAGGTGCAGTCACGTCTGCAGTCCTTGCGCGATACGGCCAAGTCCGATCGTGAACAGCTGCAGTCGCTGAACATGCAGGTGCAAACCATGCGTACCCAGCTGGGTGCCACCGAGGACGGTCTGGAGCGGATGCACAACCAGCTGGAGCAGATGGCCAGTCGTCGTGAGGAGTTGAAAGAGGCGCTGTCTGAAAAGGATGATCCACTGGATGATCAGAGCCACGAGCTGGAGCACCAGCTGAGCCGTCGCGGACTGGTGGAGAAGGAGATGACCGAGTCCCGCGCCCGTCTCGACGAGATAGACCACACGATGCGTGAACTGGATAAGGAGCGCCATCAGGTGGAACAGGCCGGGCAGGAGATCCGCTCCAGCCTGGAACAGCAGCGCATGGGGGCACAGGAACTGAAGGTACGCCGCCAGACCCTGATCGAGGCGCTGGACGAATCCGGCCATACGCTGCAGGCGCTGATGGAAGAGATGCCCGCCGAGGCGAGCGAGGAGAGCTGGCAGCAACAGGTCAACGAGATCGGCCAGAAGATCCAGCGCCTCGGCGCCATCAACCTGGCCGCCATCGAGGAGTACGAGCAGCAGTCCGAACGCAAGCGTTACCTGGACTCGCAAAACGACGACCTGAACAAGGCGCTGGAGACCCTGGAGGGGGCGATCCGCAAGATCGACAAGGAGACCCGTACCCGCTTCAAGGAGACCTTCGACAAGGTCAACGCCGGGGTTAAGGAGATGTTCCCGAAACTGTTCGGCGGTGGCCACGCTTATCTGGAGCTGACCGGCGACGATCTGCTCGATGCCGGCGTGACCATTATGGCGCGTCCGCCCGGCAAGCGTAACTCGACGATCCACCTGCTCTCCGGTGGCGAGAAGGCACTGACCGCGGTATCGCTGGTGTTCTCCATCTTCCGCCTCAACCCGGCCCCCTTCTGTATGCTGGACGAGGTCGATGCGCCGCTGGACGATGCCAACGTCGGGCGCTTCTGTACGATGGTCAAGGAGATGTCGGAGAAGACCCAGTTCATCTTCATCACCCATAACAAGATCACGATGGAGCTGGCGCAACAGCTCAATGGTGTGACGATGAAGGAGCCCGGGGTTTCGCGTCTGGTCGCGGTAGACGTGCAGGAAGCGGCAGAACTTGCAGTGGCCAACGGCTGATGACAGAACTACGCCTGATCCTCATCATCATCGGTACCATCCTGTTACTGGGTATCTACTACTGGGGCCGTCGCGGTCGCAAGAGCGAAGCCGAACAGGATTACGTCCGTGGTGAAGAGGACTGGCTGGAGAAGCTGGCCGCACAGCGCAAGGAGGAGGAGATCCCCTACGTCACGCCGGTACTGGATGAGTTCGGTCAGCCACAGCGGGTGCAGCCACCCATAGGTGATCTGGAGCTGGATGCGGAACCGTCGGATGACATTGTTCAGCGCAGCGAGGTCAATCAGCAGCGTGAGGAGCCGGCCTTGTTTAACGATGAGAGCAGTGAGGTGGAGCCGGCTATTGGTCGTGAATCCGTTGTCGAGAGCAAGCGCGAGGAGCTGCTGTTTCTCGAAGAGGTCGAGCCTCAGCCGGAGCCAGTGGTGGCCCCCGTTGCTGCCATAGAGGAGCCGGGTGAGGAGTTGATCATCGTCCTCAATGTCATGGCCCATGAGGGCGGTCGCTTTCCCGGTCTCGACATCCATCAGGCGATGGCCCAGGCCGGTCTGCATCATGGTGATATGAACATCTATCACCAGCATGTGGAGCCCAATGGCGATGGCCCGACCATCTTCAGTGTCGCCAACGTGGTCGAGCCTGGCAGTTTCGACCCATCCCTGATGGATGAATTCTCCAGTCCCGGACTGGTGCTGTTTATGCGTCTGCCGGTGGCCATCGAGTCGGAAAAGGCCTTTGCCAAGATGCTTGCCAGTGCCCGTCTGCTGGCCCAGCAACTGGACGGTGAACTGATGGACGAGACCCGCAGCACCCTGACCCAGCAGACCATCGGTCACCTGCGCGAGCGAGTTGCCGCCTACCAGTTCAAGCAGCAGCTGGCGCACGGCAAAGACTAAACCATACATCGATTATATAAGAAACCCGACTATGCCGATCCCAGCAGATGCCCAGGCGCGTGCCGCCGAACTCCACCAGCAGTTACACCACCATAACCATCTCTATTATGTGCTCGACAGCCCCGAGATCCCGGATGTCGAATACGACCGCCTGCTACGTGAGCTGCAACAGCTGGAGGCCGATTATCCGGAGCTGCTGAGCCCCGATTCTCCGACCCAGAGGGTCGGTGCCGAACCGCTGCGTGCCTTCGGCGAGGTCAGACACGAGATACCGATGCTGTCACTGGGCAACGCTTTCAGTGAGGAGGAGCTGCAGGACTTCGACCGCCGGGTACGTGAGCGTCTGGGCGAGACCGAGATCACCTATAGCTGTGAACCCAAACTCGATGGCCTGGCCATCTCCCTATTATATGAGGACGGAGTGCTGGTACGCGCCGCCACCCGTGGCGATGGCGCTACTGGTGAGGATGTGACGCAAAATGCCCGTACCATCGGTGCGATACCGCTGAAGCTGCAGGGTGATTATCCCGCCATCCTCGAGGTACGCGGCGAGGTCTTCATGCCCAAACAGGGCTTTGAACGACTCAACCAGCGCCAGCGTGATAACGGCGACAAGCCCTTCGCCAACCCGCGCAATGCCGCTGCCGGTTCGCTGCGCCAGCTGGACTCGCGCATCACCGCCAGCCGTCCACTGAGCATGTACTGCTATGGCGTCGGCCGGGTAGAAGGGGGCACACTGCCCGACCGTCACAGCGCGATCATCCAAAAGCTCGGTAGCTGGGGTCTGCGCATCTGCGACGAAATGAAGGTGGTCAAAGGGGCTGCCGGTTGCCAGGCCTACTACCACGCCATCGGCGAACGTCGTGACAGCCTGGCCTACGACATCGATGGTGTCGTCTACAAGGTCGATGATCTGCAACAGCAGGAACGCATGGGCTTTGTCTCACGTGCGCCGCGCTGGGCCATTGCACACAAGTTCCCGGCCCAGGAGGAGATGACCAAACTGCTGGACGTGGAGTGGCAAGTGGGCCGTACCGGCGCATTGACACCGGTGGCGAAACTTGAGCCGGTGTTTGTGGGTGGGGTTACGGTCAGCAATGCCACCCTGCACAACATTGACGAGATCAACCGTTTGGGCATACGCCATAACGATACGGTGATCATCCGCCGTGCCGGCGATGTGATCCCGCAGGTGGTCAGTGTCGTCGAGAGCAGACGCGAGGGGAGGCCGAAGGGCTTTGCCATGCCCACTGCCTGTCCGGTCTGTGGCTCCGACGTCGAACGGGTCGAGGGCGAGGCGGTAGCGCGCTGCACCGGTGGCCTCTACTGTGCCGCGCAGCGCAAGGAGGCGATCAAGCACTTTGCTTCGCGCAAGGCGATGGATGTGGATGGCCTCGGTGACAAGCTGGTGGAACAGCTGGTGGATGCAGGACTTATCGACGATATCGCCGACCTCTATGCCCTGACTATCGAACAGGTGGCCGGGCTCGAACGGATGGCGGAGAAGTCGGCCAGCAACCTGATCGATGCGCTGCAACAGAGCAAGCAGACCACGCTGAACCGCTTCCTGTTTGCGCTCGGCATCCGTGACGTGGGCGAGGCGACAGCGCTGACGCTGAGCCAGCACTACGGCAGCCTGGAGAAGATTATCGCAGCGGACGAAGAGGGGCTGCAACAGGTACCGGATGTGGGCCCGATCGTTGCGGCGCACATCGTCCACTTCTTTGCCGAGGCACACAACCGAGCGGTAATCGACAAGCTGATCGGTGCCGGTATCCACTGGCCCGATGTGGAGGTGGTTGGGGCGGCTGAGCAGCCGCTGGCCGGACAGACCTGGGTACTGACCGGAACCTTGTCGCATCTGTCGCGCAACGATGCCAAGTCCAGGTTGCAGGCCCTGGGCGCCAAGGTGGCCGGCAGCGTGTCGAAGAAGACATCGGTGGTCGTGGCCGGAGAGGCCGCAGGTTCCAAGCTGACCAAGGCCCAGGAGCTGGGGCTGGAGATCATGGACGAGGCTGGCCTGATGGCAGTGCTGCAAGAACATGAGTAGATAGTAAATTTTTTGTAATAGAGTCGAGGGGCTGGCTGTGATGGAGATATCCGGCTGATAGGATGTGGATAAAGAATAATCAGGGAACGTTATGTCTATTCAAGCATTGATAGTGGAACCCGCCAGGCTTTATCAAAGATTGTTGACCAGTATGGTCAATGACGTTGAAGGCCATGCTGATATGGCAAGTAATTTACCCGAGGCGATGGAGTTACTTGCCGATAAAACCTATGATTTTGTTTTTGTTGCGGCAGTACTGGGTGAGCGTACCGGGGTCGAGCTGGCCCAACAGGTCAGACAACAAACACGTCATGCCAATACGATCATTAACATGATCACCTCAGAAACCGACAAGTCGGTCTACGCTGATGTCATAGAACACGGAATTAGCGAGGTCTTTCATAAAGCGGATCTGGAAGAGGTCAGTGAATTTCTGTTTCAGCACAGGAATAGCCAGCGGGGTATAGAAGCAGAACACGGGTCGATTCTCTACGTTGAGGACGATCTGGCCATGTCGCAGTATCTTACCCAAGTGATGAGGAATGCCGGCTTTGATGTGGTGCATTGCACCAGCGCCGAAGAGGCCTTTAAACTGTTCGGCCAACAGTCATTTGATCTGGTGGCCACCGATTTTGTGCTGGCCGGCCGCAATAGTGGTATCTCACTGGTACGCAAGATTCGTAATCTGGGTGGTGAACAGGCCCAGATACCGGTACTGGTCATGTCTGGTACCGAGGATACTGCGACCCGAGTAGGTATACTGGAAAGCGGTGCCAGTGATTATGTTGCCAAGCCTGTGTTGGTTGAAGAGCTGGTTGCCCGTCTGCGTAATCTTGTTCGAATGAAAAAACTCTTTGAACGGGTCGAACGGCAACGCAAGGAGTTGCAGAAGATCGCGATGACCGATCAACTTACCGGCCTTTATAATCGCCACTCCCTTTCCGATATGGCACCAAAATATCTCAGTGAAGCTTGCCGACACGGAACACCTCTGAGCTTGATTGTTGTCGATGTTGATCACTTTAAAAAGGTTAATGACAATTACGGTCATAGTACCGGTGATGTGGTGCTGGTGGAGATAGGCAAGCTACTCAAGGCCAGTTGCCGCAACGAGGATTTTGCCGCTCGCTTTGGCGGAGAGGAGTTTGTCCTGTTATTCCCGCACTGTTCTCTGGATGATGCTGCAACCAAGGCCGAACAGATCCGTGAGAATTTAGATAATTTAAAACCGGAAGGCCTGTCTATCACCGCCAGCTTCGGAGTCTCCAGTCTGTCACTGGAAAAGCTCTGTACCTTTGATGAACTGTTTAACGATGCAGATAAGGCAGTCTATGAGGCTAAAGAGGCCGGACGAAATCGCGTTGTGGTACATCGCTACTGACTGGCGGGATCGGCGAGAGATATTTAGCCATTAACGGGCAAGACAACAACCGGTGGTTTGTCATATAGTAAGCCCAGATAATAAGTGCTCGGAAAATAAAGGAACTATAAGTGAGTAACAGTCTGGTCAACCGTATCACCAAGTCACAACGTTCTGTGACCATCCTGTTTACCGATATCGTCGACTCGACCCGTTACTGGGGACGCAAGGGTGACATCAAGGGACGCCTGATGGTGGACCAGCACAACCGGTTGGTGTTTCCGGTAGTAAAGAAATTCCATGGCAAGGTGGTAAAGACCATCGGCGATGCGGTGATGGCCTCGTTTCCCGATCGTGAGGATGCTATCCGCGCCGCGATAGGTATCCAGCAGGCGCTGGAGGAGTACCGTCGCAAGGACGACAGTTTTACCCTCAAGCTGCGTATCGGTCTACATACCGGTCAGGCGATCGTTGAAAAGCGCGATGTGTTTGGCGATACGGTTAATGTCGCCTCGCGCATAGAGTCTCATGCCGATGCCGGCGAGATCCTGATATCCGGTAGCACAGCCAACAAACTCAAGCGCAAGGACTACAAGTTGACCCGCCAGAGCAGCTTTGTACCCAAGGGCAAGAGTCGTCCGATCAGTGTCTATCAGGTGGATTGGAAAAATTTCCCATCGGTGATAAATGATATCAATTTCAATTCCGTATTGCCGGTTATGGCGCGCCAGCGCGCCGAGCTGTTTCTCTATCTGAGTGCCGCTATGGGGCTGGTATATTTCTTTTTTGAAAAGTATCTGCGCTATCTGCTGGTAGAACAGGAGCGGGTTGATCTGCTTACCTATAGTCCACAACAGATGTTAACGGAGCATCCCTATGTTGTCTCTGCCACGGCTATAGCCTCCTTGTTGATATTGATCTCACTGCGATATCTGTTTGTTATGCCGATACTCTGGTTGCGTTTGGTGAAGGGGCTGTTTGGTTATGGGTTGCTATTCTTTGCGCTCTACCATGCCGCGCCCCTTGTTCCGGCTGAATATCGTTACAATGCTGATCAGGTTCTGTATGCATCGAGTCATCTGTTTGTCGAGATCGTCAGTGATGATGCCAAGCTCTATGCCGAACACCATCCCTACAGCGAAGTGGTGAAGCGGCCCCGGGCTAATGACATCTATCTGCAGGTAGATGTGGCCAGAACCGATGATGCGATCTGGAATATGGTGCTGGTGAAAGAGGGTGAATACGGCTGGGTCGAACGTCTGCGTCCAGCGAGTATCGGGGTCACCGAAGCGCGCCTGAGCAGTAGTGATAAATTCTATTTTCGCTATATGGATCTCTATATCCTGATGACCTCATTATTGGGCCTGTTGTGGGGCTTTTTCAGTTTCTCGGTTAAACCCATCTGAGTCTGGTCACCCCTGTCAGGTCTGATAGCGAAGGCTATTACATTTGATCTGCAAGCCTGCGGCAGGGATTTTCTCTGTCCGTAGCCGGATTGATTCCTGCAATCCGCTGAAAAATCCACTACCATAGCGGCCTTGGTTTTTCTCTGAGGCAACTTCGTGCACGATACCTTTATTCCCGGTCAACGAGTCATAAATGATGCAGAGCTGCAATTGGGGCTAGGCACCGTCCTGACGGTAGAGCACCGTACCCTTACCGTTTTGTTTATGGCCACCGGCGACACCCGTACCTATGCCAAGGAGACCGCGCCACTGACCCGCGTGCTGTTCAGTGCCGGAGACAAACTGACCGCCCACGATGGCGCAGTGATGACGGTAGAGTCGGTAGAAGAGGAGGCTGGACTCTATACCTATCTGGGAAGGGATACACAGGGCCAGGCGGTTGAGCTTCCCGAGGGGCAGCTGGACAACCTGATCAAGATGAACCGCCCCAGCGACCGTCTGCTGACCAAGCAGGTGGACAAGGACAAGTGGTTTGACCTGCGTTACCTGACCCTGCAGCAGAAGAACAAGCTGGCCCACTCACCGGTGCGTGGCCTGACCGGCACCCGCACCAGCCTGATACCGCATCAGCTGTATATTGCCCATGAGGTCGCCAACCGTTTTGCTCCGCGCGTGCTGCTGGCTGATGAGGTGGGATTGGGCAAGACCATTGAGGCGGGTATGATCCTGCACCACCAGCTGCTGACCGAACGCGCCAGCCGCGTACTCATCGTTGTGCCCGAGACACTGACCCATCAGTGGCTGGTGGAGATGATGCGTCGCTTCAATCTGAACTTCAGTATCTTCAACGAGCGTCGCTGTCAGGCACTGGAGGCCAGCGTCGAGGACGAGTTCACTGAGCAGCATGATGAGGACGCAGAGGGTGAGCAGGTTGAAGTAGAGATCGAGAATCCGTTTCATACCGAACAACTGGTGCTGGTCAGTCTTGGCTTCCTGGCCAAATATCCGAAACGATTGCAACAGGCGCTGGAAGGGGAGTGGGACCTGCTGGTGGTCGACGAGGCACACCATCTGGAATGGTCACCGCAGGCCGCCAGTCCGGAGTATCAACTGATCGAACAACTGGCGCAGCAGACCAAGGGTGTGCTGCTGCTGACCGCGACGCCGGAGCAGCTGGGCAAGGCCAGCCACTTTGCGCGCCTGCGTCTGCTGGACCCGGATCGCTTCCCGGATCTGGAGCGTTTTGTCGCCGAGGAGCAGAGCTACGAACCTATTGCCCAGGCGATGGAGGCCTTGCTGGGCGATGCGCCGCTGGATGAGCAGTCGCTGCAAACCCTGCAGGCGAGCCTGGACGAGGGCGATACCCCGGCCCTGCTGGCGCTGGTACAGGATGAGAAGGCCGACGCCGAGGCGCGCGATGCGGCCAGGACAGCGCTGGTAGAACACCTGCTGGACCGGCACGGCACCGGCCGGGTGCTGTTCCGCAACACCCGCAACGCGGTAAAGGGCTTCCCCAAACGCGAGGTGTCACTGATACCGCTGCCGCTGCCCGAGGCCTATCGGGGGCTGCTGCGTGAACTCTCCGCTGCCCATCTGGAGGAGCCACAACTGTTACTGACGCCCGAGCTGTTGCACCAGGCGGTGGCAGGAGTGGCAGAGCCGATGTGGAGCGAGATCGACCCACGTGTCACATGGCTGACCGAGACACTGAAAAGCCTGCGTCCACAAAAGGTGCTGGTGATCACTGCCAGCGCCGATACGGCACTGGACCTGGCCGATGCGCTGCGCATCAAGCAGGGTATTCATGCGGCGGTCTTCCATGAGGGACTGAGCATCATCGAACGCGACCGCGCCGCGGCCTTCTTCGCCGATACCGAGTTTGGCAGCCAGGTTCTGATCTCGTCGGAGATCGGCAGCGAGGGGCGCAACTTCCAGTTCGCCCATCACCTGGTGTTGTTCGATCTGCCGCTGAATCCGGACCTGCTAGAGCAGCGTATAGGGCGACTGGATCGTATCGGCCAAACCGAGACGATCCAGATCCATGTACCCTATCTGCAAGATAGCGCGCAGGCGGTAATGGCCAACTGGTACCACCAGGGACTGTCGGCCTTCGAGCAGACCTGTCCGGCCGGCCACAATGTCTTTTTGAAGGTACGCGACAACCTGCTCGATACGCTGCACCAGATCGACGATGCGCACGAGGAGCTGCCGAACCTGATCTCGGCCACTGCGCAGCTGCACCAGCAGATGAACGATGAGCTGCACCGCGGTCGTGACCGTCTGCTGGAGTTCAACTCCTGCCGTATGGCACAGGCGCAGGAGCTGAAGCAGCAGGCCGAGGCACAGGACAAGGTGCTGGGGCTGACCGAATACCTGGATGCGATCTATAACTGCTTCCGTATCGACAGCGAGATACACAGTGAAGGTGCCGAGATCATCCGCGCCGGTGAACACATGCCGATGCATATCCCGGGACTGGATGAAGAGGGCATGACCATTACGCTGAATCGCGAACGTGCGCTGGCCAATGAGGACATGCACTTCATCACCTGGGAGCACCCGTTCGTCAATAACGTCATGGACATGGTGTTAAGTAACGAAAAGGGCAATACCGCTCTGACTGCATTGAAATACAGTGGTGTCGATTCCGGTACGGTGATGCTGGAGTGCCTCTATACCCTCGAGGCCAGTGCCAGCTCGGCACTGCAATCCAGCCGTTACCTGCCACCAACAACACTGCGTATAGTTGTCGATGAGCAGGGTCGTGATCATCACCTGAAGCTGCCGCATAAACTGATCCAGCAGCACCAGGTGATCGTCGATCGCAAGACCGCATCGAAGCTGATTCAGGCCAGTGAACCCAAATTACGAACATTGCTGGCCGTTAGTGAACAGTTGGCCAATCAGCAGGCACCGGCGATCCTGCAAGAGGCGCATCAGCAAACCCGTGTGACACTGGAAAAAGAGATCAACCGTCTTAAGGCACTACGTCAGGTAAACCCCAATGTGCGAGAGGAGGAGATCGAATTCTTTGAAACCCAGTGGGCGGCCCTGAACAAGGTTGTCGATGCGGCGGTAATGAGACTGGAAGCGGTCAGGGTTGTCGTGGTGATGTAGCCAGTGGTCTGAATTGTGTCCAACAAAGCCGACATGAAGTCGGCTTTGTTCGTATTGGTTATGTTATGGCGTAGTGGAAGGCATCTCAGGATGCCTTCATTCGTCGGTATGACAAGAAAAAACAAACGGTGCACAAGGTTTGTCATTCCGAGCAGCGGGAGGAATCTTAGGAAGCCTCCTTACGTCGGCATGACCGAGAAAACAAACGGTGCGAAAGGTTTGTCATTCCGACCAGCGGGAGGAATCTTAGGATACCTCCTTCGTCGGCATGACAATAAAAGCATTCGGTGCCAAAAGGTTCTGTCATTCCGAGCAACG
>Ga0224506_10002955_pt1 | contig 11414 bp, 9 predicted proteins | sample SF_Jan12_sed_USG_2_FD_169108 | JGI IMG/M metagenome (GOLD analysis project Ga0224506, IMG submission 169108) | Sediment microbial communities from San Francisco Bay, California, United States - SF_Jan12_sed_USGS_8_1 | ecosystem: Environmental > Aquatic > Marine > Sediment | place: USA...
CGAAGCAAGAGGAAGAGGATTGTTGACAAGCTTTCGGCAGTGCTTATTTTGCAGAGCTACTTAGACCATTTGCACTTTTCTCTGCAGGGCAAGGTGTCAGATGAGGACTAAAACAATCCTGGTGTTCATATTAATTATCGGGTACATCTGTATCCGGACAATAGCCAGTGGTGTCTATACTCATCTACGAAGCCCTTATTATGGATTTGTCGAGGCGTTCAAGTTAGTGGAGATAAAGTTTGGCGCCACTACAGAAGAGGTGATTAGCCGTCTTGTCCGGGAAGGAATAATACCCGGCAGAAAGGGATTCCAGTTACTATTGCTTCTGCAACCAAAATCTCGTTTTATAAAGGCTGGGGAGTATAAGTTCGATGTGGGCTTATCCCCATTGCAGGTCTATCAGAAGCTGGTCTCAGGGCAGGTTTATTATCACCCCTTAACCATACCCGAGGGGAAGGACCTGTTTGACATCGCCGAGCTGGTAGAGAAGGGGGGATTTTGCTCCCAGTCCGACTTCCTGGCGGCTGCCCAGCAAAACGAGCTTGTCCGGCAGTGGGACTTACAGGCTGATAACCTGGAGGGATACCTTTATCCCGATACTTATATGCTTACCAAGGGAGTGAAACCTTCCACCATAGTCAAGATGATGATGAAAAGGTTTCAGGAGGTCTTCAATGAAGAGCTGAGGGAAGAATGTGCCCGAAAAGGCTTTTCCGTCAGGGAGATCGTCACCCTCGCTTCTATAATTGAAAAAGAAACCTCCATCCACCAGGAGAAACCTATAATCTCCGCCGTATATCGCAATCGGCTGCGCCGGGGAATGTTGCTTCAATGCGATCCCACCCTGATTTATGCGCTCAAGAAGGAAATCCTCTATCAGGGTAATATCAGAAATCGAGATTTTGAGTTCGATTCGCCTTTTAACACTTATCGTTACAAAGGCTTACCGCCTGGTCCTATTGCTAATCCGGGTCGGGAGTCCCTTATAGCTGCCCTCCATCCAGCGGATAGCGATTACCTGTATTTTGTCTCCAAAAATAACGGGGAGCATCACTTCTCTCGGACTTTGAGGGAGCACCAAAATGCAGTTATACGCTACCAGAAAAGGCATCCGAGAACAGGAAAAGGCGGAGCGAGCTCAAAAACTCCCACCTTTCCTTCGTAATTTGGCTTTATATGTTTTATTAGAGGAGTAAGATGACAAATACTTCTTCAAAGGGAACATCAAAGTTGAATTTCAACCTCCTTGCGCAAGAGGGGGGCGATAATGCGAAGTCAATTTTTGAACTGGCAATGTGGTTGAAAGCCCTCGAATGTTTTGCAGTGGCAGAGAGGCAAGCCCTCTTCTTTGGTGAACGGAATCATCTTCTTCTGGGGAACTTTCGCGAGCAGGTAAAGGTAATCAACGAGGTGCTTCAACGGATTACTCAGTTGGCCATACTCCTTATGGGAGAGCAGCGGTGGAATATGTCTCGCTTTTCCCAATATATAGAAGACTCCATCCAAAGGGAACTCATCGTTAAAGAGGCTTTTTCAACGGTAGAGGATGAGATTGATGCCCTGTTTACTTGCATAGCCCATGTGCGTGTAGTAACCTTTGATTTTATTAACCTGAAAACAATTTCTTATTTAAGTTTCGATAGCTATGGGAAGATTATCAACAGGGCTATCAACAGTCATCCAGCTCTGATGAGCTTGAAACATAACAAGTTTCATCCCTATTATGATAAGGTATATAATAAGCCCATATCAGAGGTAGTCAAGGGCGTTGCTGACTCTCAATTCCGCCAAGATGTTGCTAAGATTTTCCTTATACTTTTCCGCTTGCTTCATTACCTGGAATTCGTCCCACCCAGGCAGACTAAAGAGAGTCTGCTCAAGCGGTCGTTGCCCATCTTTTCCCTGTTTGACTACGAGACGGGCAATCTATATGATTTTCTGAAGGAGAAGTACCTCAATAAGGAACTCCTTTCCACTCCTTTTGCCAAGTTATCTGACAATTTCATCTTCTCATCAAAGTTCGAGCTGAGAAAGGTCTTTCATGTGGAGCTTTTGAATATATATAACGTTTATCAGGAAAATGTGTTATTCACCAGAATAGATAATAGCAGGGGGATTCTTACCAACTATCTGAAGCAATGGATTGTGCAGTTTGCTCAGCACTTTATAAAGGAGCTTAAAGGGGAGAAGATTTTCAGCGACTTTATCACCAGACTGCAGGAGTCCCTTAAGCTGCGCAAGGAGCTGTGGCAACTGCTCAGGCTGGCAGATATCTTTCAGAAGGATAAGACCTTTGAATCCTACAAAATCTTCTTCAAATCCCTCCAGATGTTCGAAAAGGATAGCATGCGCTATCTTATGTATCGGGATTGGAGCGATTTTAAGGACTTCATTCAGGATTTTCGCTTAACTCATGGACTTCCCAATCTCCTTATCGCCGCTTCTAAGTTCAGCAATTATCTCACCCTCCTTTTCCAACAGGTCGGCAGGCGGTCGGTCCTCAGTGCCCATCCCTTTGAGACACAGGAAGCCAAAAGTGAGGGTGGGGTAGGTTGACAGAATCTAATGTCAGACCTTTTTATCGCCTACACATTTTAAAAATATCAATGCCTGGAGCCTTTCCCCCGTCGCCTTGACTAATTGCCCACCCTGCATTAATATATCTTATAGTTAGAGGTAATTGTATGAATAGATTTCAGTTAGTCTCCGAGTTTGAGCCGAAAGGGGACCAGGTTCGCGCTATCGAAGAGCTGGTAGGAGGGATTGAAAGAGCGGAACAGCATCAGGTTCTGCTGGGGATTACCGGCTCTGGCAAGACCTTTACTATGGCTAAAGTCATTGAGCGAGTCAATCGCCCCATTCTGGTTCTCTCCCATAACAAAACTTTAGCCGCCCAGCTGTACCAGGAATTCAAGAGCTTCTTCCCTCAGAATGCGGTAGAGTATTTTGTCAGCTACTACGATTATTATCAACCGGAGGCTTATATTCCAGCTACCGACACCTATATTGCCAAGGAGGCTACCATTAACGATGAGATCGTACGACTCCGTCATTCTGCCACTCGTTCACTTTTTGAGCGTCGCGATGTGATTATCATTGCCAGCGTTTCCTGCATATATGGTCTGGGCTCCCCCGAGGCTTACTATGGTATGCTCTTATTTCTTTATAAGGGTCAGCATATAGCTCGCCGGGAGATACTAAGAAAGCTGGTGAAAATCCAGTATGAGCGGAACGACATAGACTTTCATCGGGGCACCTTCAGGGTGAGAGGGGATGTGATTGAGGTCTTCCCCATTTATGCGGACAACGGGGTGCGGGTTGAGCTCTATGGCGACGAGGTAGAGAAACTATCAGAAATAGACCCTCTAACCGGCAAAACCATCCGCCCCCTGGAGCAGACTGCTGTCTATCCCAAATCCCATTATGTCACCCCCGAGGACCTTCTTGAGCGGGCAATCAGCTCAATAGAAGAGGAGCTGGAAGTTCATCTGTCGAATATGAAGCGAAGGGGAAAGCTGCTGGAAGCTCAGCGAATTGAGCAGCGTACCCGCTTCGATATTGAGATGATCAGGGAGATCGGCTATTGTCATGGCATTGAGAACTACTCCCGTCATCTGACCGGAAGAAGGGCAGGGGAGCCGCCTCCTTGCCTTCTGGACTATTTACCCCACGATTCCCTTATCATTATCGACGAATCCCATGTCACCATACCCCAGCTTCAGGGTATGTATCGGGGCGACCGGTCAAGGAAGCTGACTCTGGTGAAGTATGGCTTCCGTCTCCCCTCAGCCCTTGACAACCGACCGCTAAAATTTGAGGAGTATGAGGAAAGGCTCAACCAGGCAGTCTATGTCTCCGCCACCCCCGGTCCCTATGAGCTTAAGAAGACAGGCGGGGTGGTGGTAGAGCAGGTAATACGCCCCACCGGGCTTACGGACCCCGTTATTGTCATCCGACCAGCTAAAGGACAGATTGACGACCTTGTGGGTCGCATCCACCAGCGTATTGAGCGCGGGGAGAGAGTGCTGGTCACCACCCTGACCAAGAGGATGGCCGAAGACCTGACAGAATATTATCAGGAGCTGGGAATCAGGGCTAAATACCTCCATTCGGATATAGACACCCTGGACCGGGTCAAGATACTGAGGGATCTGAGAAGGGGTGATTTTGATGTGTTGGTGGGCATCAATCTGCTTCGCGAAGGACTTGACCTTCCCGAGGTCTCGCTGGTTGCCATCCTTGATGCCGACAAGGAGGGCTTTCTCCGCTCAACTACCTCTTTGATACAGACAGCAGGCAGGGCGGCGCGCAATGTTAATGGGGAGGTAGTCTTCTACGCCGATACCTCTACCCATTCTATCCTTAGAGCCAAAGAGGAGACCGAGCGGAGAAGGAAGCTTCAGGAGGAATATAACCATAAGCACAATATCACTCCCGCATCTATAACAAAGTCAATTTCTAACATCCTGGGAAGCATCTACGAAGCCGATTACTACACCGTTCCTCTGGAGGCCGCTGAGGAAAGGGAGGAGTATCTCACCAGGGAGCAGCTTCACGAGAGATTAGGCGCTTTAGAGGAACAGATGAAGGAGGCTGCCAGGAAATTAGAGTTTGAGAAGGCAGCCGAACTCAGGGATGAGATAAAGAGGCTCAAGCATAAGGAGCTCGGCATACCCATTTTAAGAGAGGATTTTGAGATTGACATTAGAGGATAAGCTGGAGAATCTTCCCCCTCAGCCGGGAGTATATATATTCAAGGATAAAAGGGGGAGGATTATCTATGTGGGTAAAGCTAAATCACTCCGGCATAGAGCGCGCTCCTATTTTCAACACACCAGGAGCACTACTATAAAGACCGAAGCCCTCGTGAGAGAGATTGCCGATATTGACTATATTGTCACCGACAACCATGTAGAGGCGGTAATCCTTGAAAATAGCATTATTAAAAAGGAGAAACCAAGATTTAATGTCATGCTGCGGGATGATAAGAATTTCCCCTACCTCAAGCTTACCGTCAACGATGAGTACCCCCGGCTCTACCCTGTGCGAAGAGTTCTCTCTGATGGGGCGTTATATTATGGTCCTTTCATTCCTGCCGGCTTAGCCAAGCGGACCATGAGGCTCGTCTCCCGTCATTTTCTCATTCGGAGATGTCGTTACCCCATTGGAAAGAAGAAGGTCTCACCCTGCATTGACCTACAGATACACCGCTGCCTCGGTCCTTGTGTCCCCGGACTTGCCACCAAAGAGGAATATCAGGCTGCAGTAAAAGATGTACAGCTGCTTCTGGAGGGGAAAACTGCCGAACTTATGAGGAGCTTGAGACAGAAAATGGAAAGGGCAGCCGCCAGGGAACAGTTTGAGCAGGCTGCTTATTACAGGGATACCCTCCGCACGCTGGAAGAATTATCACTCAGACAGAAGATAGCCTTTACCACCTTAGCAGAGGAGGATTTCTTCGGCTATCATATAGAGGGGAACCAGGCTGTTCTTCAGGTATTCAACCTCCGGCAAGGAGTGGTGGTGGGACGGAAGGAGTATTATTGGGATGAGCCCCTCCCCATAGACGAAGAGGAATTTATCGCCGCCATGGTAAAGCAATATTACCACAGCGACCAATATGTCCCTCATAAGATTTATCTCCAGCGGGACTTTGAAGAGAGCAGGCTGCTGGAGGATTGGCTGAGCCAGAAACGGGGGCATAGGGTGAATATAGTGGCTCCCAAAAGGGGAAGCAAACTGAAGCTTTTGCAGCTCACTATTGAGAATGCCCGCCTATCCTTCAATAACAAGTTTAAGAGCGAAGCGACAGAGAGGCTGCTCGTGGCATTACAAGAGGCTCTTCATCTCGATAGGATTCCTCGGCGGATCGAGGCTTTTGACATCTCAAACATCGGAGGAGGGGATATGGTGGGCTCGATGGTGGTGTGGGAGAAAGGGGTGCCCAAACCATCTGATTACCGTAAATTTAGGATTAAGACGGTGCTTGGTCCTGACGATGTAGGCTCTATGACAGAGGTTATTAAACGAAGATATGAGAGGCTTCTAAAAGAGAAGAAAAATCTTCCCGACCTGGTGTTGGTCGATGGGGGAAAAGGACAGCTTGGGGCAGCGGTGAAGAGCCTTGCTTCTTTGGGAATACAAGGAGTTTCGGTAGCCGCCATCGCCAAAAGGGAGGAGATACTGTATCTGCAGGGGAGGGAGGCGCCGGTTAAGCTGGAGGAAGGGTCGCCCGTCCTGCGTCTGCTGCAGCAGATCAGGAACGAAGCTCACCGCTTTGCCATCACTTTTCACCGGCGTATCCGCACGGGTAGGGTGCTGGCTTCCGAGTTGCAGCAGATTCCTGGCATTGGGGAGAAGAGGAAGAACCTCCTCCTCAGCCATTTTAAGAGCCTTGACCGCATAAGAGCTGCCTCGGAAGATGAGCTTGTCCCCTTGATTGGTCGCCGGGCAGCCAGAGAGGTGGTCAACCACTTCCTCTCTCAATAGCTACTCTACTAAAAAAAAGAAAAAGTTTTTTAGCTTGTCTATCATTTTCACTAAGATCTGGTAAGCTCCGCTCAGTAGCCAGGGATTTCTCTAATGATAAGAAGGAGCTTTAAGCTATCTTTTGTTTGACAAGGAATGGCAGATGATATAAAATTAAATATATTTATGAACTTTTTATTTGGGGGACAAAATGGAGGAAAAGAGTTCTGCCAATGAAATTTATGACGCCATGGTTATTCCCCGGGGAGCGAAAATCCGGGTGCCTGAAGGGGTCCCTTTGGTTCTTGATGTGAAGGGGGACCTGATTTTTCAGGAATCTCAGTCTGATTTTGGGGAGATAAACACCCATTTCGGCAGTATTCTGATTGATAGAGATGTGAGCATATATTCCAGAAGTTTTAGCACCAAGAAGATGCTTATAGTTCAGGGAACCTTGACCGGGGATAAGGTTATTGCTCGGAACCTTACGGGGGATGAAGGACATATCAGGGCGAGGGAAATCAGGTCGCGAAGTATAGAGATGCGTCACTCTCGCCTCGAATCACATTTAGTGGAAGCCAATGAGCTTAAAATCATCGGTGGAAAAGTGGAAGTTGGCTCTGTTAATGCAGAGAGGATAGTGTTGAAAGAGGGTGTTCAGGGCACGATAATTATAAGTTCGGTCAAAGAGTGGCAGGTTGATCCCACCTGTCGCATCAAGGGTTGTTTTGAGAGCGACATAGAACTCCTCGGCTACCTGGCCAAGTATTGGCGAAGAATCCTCAACCAGAAAGCTCTTTACCAGATTGAGAAGATGAGGAAACCAGAATCCCTACCCTTTGTTACCCCTACGCTGCCTGAGAAGGAACCTTTATTGCCCACTGAAAAAGAGGAGAGGGAATTGACGGCCAGAGATGAGGAACCAGCTGTAGAGCCTGAAGAGCTCCCATCTTTGAAGGCTGCGCTCTCTATTCTGGAAAGTGAGTATCCTGAAGTTAGGAGCGCACCCCCGATTGTAAGGTTTGTTCTTCAGAGCCTGCAAAATGGTGACCTCTCCCAACTTAAACAAATATATTCTAAGTGGGGCGAGATTATTGATAAAGGGGAAAGGGATTTCAGCCCCAGAACAAGAAAGGCTTTCTTTATTATCAAGTCTATTATTGCCAGAAATTCAGAAGAATAACCCTGTATTTCGCCACAGGAAAGGAGGCCCTCATAATGTTCTTTCTTAGGGGAAGATTGGCTTTCATTGGTGTTTTAGTTTTATGCCTTTTCATCTTTTACCCAGAGTTGACTATAGGTGGGCAGGAGAAGGAGTGCCCTCATCAAAAGAAGGTTATAAAACCAAAGGGAACTGATATATCCGAACTCCCCTTCAGCCCAGCTATCAAGATAGGGGATTGGCTGTTCCTTTCCGGCACTATCGGAAACGACCCCGCCACAGGCAAATTAGCGGAGGGAATTGAGGCTCAAACCCGACAAGCTCTGGAGAACCTGGGAGCGTTGCTGAAAGAAGCGGGAATGAGCTACGAGAATGTGGTAAAGGCCACTGTCTATGTGACCGATATTAATGATTACGACGCCCTCAATAAGGTATACAAGGAATATTACCCTTCCGAGCGCCCTGCCAGGGCAGTAGTTGAGGTCTCTGAGCTGGTTCGTGGGGCTAAAGTGGAGATATCGATGATTGCTATGAAGTGCTCCTGCCCTACCGAGAAAAAGGAGCACGAGAAAGAATAACAGATAAATAATCCCCTCTTTTTTTGAACCCGGGGAATAAAAAAACAGGGGGAAAAGAGAATTTTTCTTCTTTCCCCCCTTGTTTATTTCTTATCCAGACTTACTTTCTCTGGTCGATGGGGATGTATTTCTGATCCATAGCTCCCACATAAGCGGCACGAGGTCTGAAGATGCGGTTAATCGGCAGGTATTCCAGCACACGAGCACACCACCCAGCAACGCGGCTTACTGCGAATATGGGGGTGAACAAGGGAACATCAATACCAAGAGCGTAATAAATAGTCCCGGAGTAGAAGTCGACATTGGGGAAGATCCCCCTCTCACCATAAGCGGCAATCACCTCGTCCTCAACCTTCTTGGCGATTTTATACAAGTTCTCCATTCCCTTTAGCTGGGTCACTTTCTGTGAGTATTGACCGAGCACCTTCGCCCGGGGGTCATATGCCTTGTATACCCGGTGACCAAACCCCATTATCTTCTTCTTCTGCTCTATGGCATTTTTTACATACCTTACTGCGTCATTCTCGTCCTTGATGGTCATTATCTCAGCCAGAGCTCGCTCATTGGCACCACCGTGGAGAGATCCCTTCAAACTCCCTATACCACCGACAACTGTGGAGTAAAGGTCACTAAGGGATGAATTAATAACCATGGAGGTGAAGGTGGAGGCGTTCATCCCGTGGTCAGCATGGAGAATAAGGGATATATCCATCACCCGGGCAGTGAAGTCATCTGGCTTATCCCCGGTAGCCATATAGAGGAAGTTAGCAGCATGACCTAAACTCGGGTTGGGGTCTACCGGTTCCAGACCTTTTCTGATCCTTGCCCAGGCAGCGGCTACGGTGGCTGTTTGAGCTATTAGCTTGATGGCGATTTCTGTGTCGTTTTCTACGGTTACATCGTCCGCCTTGGGGTCAAAGCATCCCAAAATGGAGATGCCTGTCCTCAGAGCCGCCATAGGATGGACTTCCTTGGGTAGCCCTTTCATCAGCTCGAAGACTTTCTTGGGGACTGCCCGGTAGCCTACCAGCTTCATATAGAAGTTCTCATACTCCTTCTTGGTGGGGAGCTTGCCGAAAAGAAGGAGATAACAGGTCTCTTCATAGGTAGAATGCTCTGCCAGGTCAAAGATATTATAACCCCGATAGACCAACCATCCCTTTTCCCCATCAACATAGCCGATAGTAGTCTCATTAGCTATAGCTCCTTCCATCCCTCGACCAAGCTGGACGGTGACCGGCCACTCAAGTTTTCCCACGAATTTTGGCTTTTGTTCTGCCATTTTGTTAACCTCCCTTCGATTAAAAAATATGTAAGGTTTTATACATTACAAGGTTTTACCAACTATCCTCCTTCTGCTGTAAGGCTAATAATTATACCATAATTATCCCCCACTGCAAGCAAAAAACGACAGCGGGGATATTTTTTATTACCCGGAGAACTACACCCTGAATAGCCAATAATGGCTTTCTCTTTTTGCCTTATTGTTATACTATCTTTCTTTTTTCTTTATGGGCTTATAATAGCGTTTGTTCCCGAAAGATATGGCTTCTATCTTACCGGCATCTATTAGTTTTTTGATGTATTTAAGCGTTTCGTTAGGATGTAATCCCAGCCCATCTGCCAGGTCCTTAATAGTCGCCGGTCTTCTCTGGAGGGATTCCCATATAGCCTTCTCCTCCTCCCGCTCCAGCGGGGGAGGCTCTCTTGGGCCGAAGCGAGCGATTACTTCACATTGACTCCCGAGAAATACTCTCACCTTATCCATTTCCTCTCTGATGAGGGGAAGGGCGTAAGCTTCCGAGGGAGGACGAACCACGGTATTCAACTGGACTTTATGAGGTGCGATGCGAGAGATGACTTCTCTCATTCTCTGAAGCTCATCGGGTGAGTCGTTCACCCCTTTGACCAGCATTATCTCCAGCCATAGTGTGCCCCGATATGCTTTTTTAAACGCCCTTATTCCCTCAATCACTTCCTCTATACTTATGGATGGGAGGGGGCGATTGACCTTCTCAAAGACCCTCTGGGAAGCGGCATCAAGAGAAGGGACGATCAGGTCGCTCTCCATAAGCTCTTCCCTTACTTCGGCTGACCTCAGCAGGGCACCATTGGTAAGCACAGCCACCTGAATGGCGGTAAATCCTTTAATCTTTTTAATTGCTTCTCCCAGCCCAGAGTTCAAGGTTGGCTCCCCGGAACCGGAGAAGGTGAGGTAATCTATCTTGTGCTCACAGCTCAGAGCGGCTTTGAGCTCTTCAATGACCTCTTCAATGGATACCCATTCCCGTCTTTTCTCGGTCTTTCTGGTGGTTCTTCCCAGCTGACAGTAAATGCAGTCGAAATTGCAGGTTTTAAAGGGGACCAGGTCTACTCCCAGGGACAGCCCCAGCCGGCGCGAAGACACCGGACCATAAATGTGCTTCATGGCTCTCTTTTCCTCTGTTTCTCCCGGCTTATTTTATAGCTGCTCTTCAGGCTTCTTTATCTCGTACTGATAGCTTATCTTGGCAGTCTTCTCAAGCATGGCTCCCACCGAGCAATATTTACTCCAGGAGAGCTCGATAGCTCTTTCTACTTTATCCGGAGGAATATCCTTGCCACTGAATACATAGGTGAGCTCAATTCGAGTGTAGACCCTGGGGTGCTCGGCGGCGGATTCTGCTCTGAGCTTTATATGGAAGGAATCGAACTTGACTCGCATTTTGTTAAGAAAAGAGACCACATCCATTCCGGTGCACCCTCCCAGTCCTATCAGGAGGAGCTCACCGGGGCGTGCACCACTGTTGGAGCCCCCTACTTCGGGGGCGGCATCCAGTACCATGGCATGGTTTGAATCGGCAGCTCCCACAAACTGCATCCCCTCGGTCCAGATTACCCTCGCTTCTTTCATTTTTTGCCCTCCTCCTTAATGAATAGAGATAAGAAGGTTCTAACGCTCTCCCTGGAGGAAGTACAAGGAGCCAGTTTGAGAGAGTTATTTTTTATAGCCCACCGGCATAATCAACAGCGGGGTCAGCTCCGATGGGAGACCGAGGACCTTGGCTATCTGCTCATCAGAGTAAGCACCTACAATGCCTGCTCCCAGACCTATTGCTTCAGCTTGCAGGAATAGATTCTGTCCCACATGTCCCACTTCTATATGGACATATCTGATGCCCCGCTCCTTATACTTTACGGTGGTGCGGGCATAATCGGCAGTCACA
>Ga0224506_10002956_pt1 | contig 11414 bp, 10 predicted proteins | sample SF_Jan12_sed_USG_2_FD_169108 | JGI IMG/M metagenome (GOLD analysis project Ga0224506, IMG submission 169108) | Sediment microbial communities from San Francisco Bay, California, United States - SF_Jan12_sed_USGS_8_1 | ecosystem: Environmental > Aquatic > Marine > Sediment | place: USA...
TGGCACAGGATCACGGAATCAAAATACAAAACCCGGTTACTGAACAACATTACGTGCTTGCTGACAAGCACAGACTGAACCAGATCCTGGTCAACCTTTTATCCAACGCGATCAAATACAATAAAATAGATGGCAACATAAGCATAGAGGTGTCGACTACAGATGAAAATTTTGTGCGCGTCGAAATAAAGGATACCGGAATAGGCATTCAGGAACGCGATCTGGAGAAAATTTTCGAACCCTTCACCAGGGTAATTGACAATTATAACTTGACTGAAGGAACTGGCATAGGTTTAACCATAACACATCAACTTATTAAACTCATGCACGGACATATTGGCGTAAGCAGCATTTATGGATCAGGCTCAACTTTCTGGTTTGAATTACCATGTATGCAAGAACATATAAGTGAAGAAACTAATGTTATTGAACCATCTGAAACTGACAAACCAGATATAAATAATTTTAAAATATTATATATTGAAGATAATTTAGCGAACTACAAGCTGGTATCAAAATACCTCAATATAGTTCACCCATGTATATTACTTCATTCCAAAACTGCCGAAGACGGCCTGGAGAAAGCTATTAATGAAAATCCAGACCTGATATTAATGGATATAGGACTACCGGGAATGGATGGCTTTCAGGCGCTGGAAATACTTAAATCGAATCGTGTTACTTCAAAAACGCCGGTAATAGCACTAAGCGCACACGCTATGAAGGAGCATATAGAACGAGGTATGGAATCAGATTTCTCAGACTATCTTACTAAGCCTCTTGATTTTACTAAATTTTCAACTGTACTGAATAAATATATATCAGAACTCTCTCAAAAAAAGTAATTTATGCTGTCAAACATTCATAGGGCAATTTAAAAAATGTGTGGACGTTTTACCCTCACCCATGATGCCCAGTATATCGAACAGACTTTTGACGCCAGCGATGGTATTGAGTTTACTGCCAACTATAATATTACTCCCACACAATCGATACCGGTTATTTGGCAAACAGAAGCAAAATCACGGAAAATTAGTCTCATGCACTGGGGGCTAATACCGCACTGGTCAACTCAACCTTCCAGCAAATATATAATGATCAATGCACGAGCTGATACCCTTGCAGAAAAACCTTCCTATCGTGACGCCTACCAACATCGACGTTGCCTTATACCGGCAGATGGATTTTTTGAATGGCACACGGAGACTGGAAAAAAACAACCCTACTACATTCTGATGCACGAACATCGCCTGTTTGCATTTGCCGGCCTGTGGGAATGCTGGCAGGGTGAGCAAACCCTCCACTCCTGCACCGTCATTACCACCGAGGCCAACAGCCTAATACAGGGTATACACGATCGAATGCCGGTCATTCTGCAGACTGAGGATTATGACAACTGGCTTAATCCCGACATTCAGCAAGCCAGTCAGCTCAACAAATTGTTAAAACCCTACGCGGGTACAAATCTGAAGATGTATCCGGTTAGTTCCGAAGTAAACTACCCCGGTAACAATCATCCAGGTCTAATACAAGAGTTGTCATAATAATCACTGTGCGTTCGTAGATCTACGTGCCGTTCTAAATTGGCAATTTTTCTCGTGCAATAGAGCACTGCTACAGTGAAGTATAAATAAGGCGTACCGCTGTATTATTCCGTCCAGTATTTAGCCTTGTCTGGAATCACCCAGCGAACACCACCACGCGGATCTTCTACATCCCCCGTAAACCTTGGTATCAGATGCATATGACAATGGCCTATCGTTTGCCCGGCCATGGGGCCGTCATTGATACCAATATTATAGCTATCAGGACGTTGTGAACCATCCAGTAATAGTTTGCCGAGATCCAGCAAGGCAAACATTGCCTCGCGTTCATCTGCCTCCAGGTCAAAGAAAGAAGACACATGCCGTCGCGGCATAACAAGGCAATGCCCTGGATTCAGAGGAAAGCCATCCAAAATCGATACCGCCAACAGATTTTGTGCGATGATACTTTCATCTTCATCGTTTTCTATAATCTTACAAAAAGGACAAGCTGCATCTTCATTTACTTCGGCCATAATCTTCGTTCCTGTTATTTTAACTTCGACTATACATGAGTCGCTATCACATACCTTTATTATCTATTGCATATAGGCGTGCTGCTCCTCACGTTGCAGGCGTACGATCTCCGCATCGGCCATAGGCACCATCTCGACAAAGCCATGAATATCCTCGGGCTGGAAACCATGCCCCTGTGCCGCCAGCTTACACATGCGAAACCGGATATTACCGTTATTTATCAGACTCTGGGCCCGCTTCATAATCTCCTGATGCTCGGAGTAATTCTTGATTGCAAAGAACGGAATCTCATTACCATGCAACACCACCACAATGGATGACTCAAACGGATCCGCCTCGTACAGGGTATTCAGATAGCTAACACGATCCAGCACACTGGTGATGGCTGCGACACTGGAAACGCTTACATCATAGACCACCTTTTTGGGCTTGTACTGAACATTATCCAGCTTTGCCTGCCCCCAGGGTGCATTGGAGTCTGCGCCCCATGTAATGGAAATTGACATCATTAGACTGACGAGAAAAAGGTGATGGATTGATTTCATTATTAGGACCTTGAAAGAGTTCAATTGTGCTGCAGGTTATACCTGCGCCATATAAAATCACTATAAAATCACTTGCTAGCATCACTGTGTCATCTGTCTGGCAACAATAGGTAAATACTTCGCGGCGATCTGAGTATGTTGATGATGGATATCATGGTGCATGGTCGCATACACCACATCATAGCCATATATTATCGAAGCAACATAGACGATAAAACCTGGCAGATGTATCGGAAAGGTACCGCTAATACCGGAGCGATAATGTACCAAATGAAAAAAGACATAATCATTCACAGTATAGGTTATGCGTAGTACCAGCCACCAAGCCATAAACGCCATAGGCGAATACCATAGCAGCAGTAAAAACACACTAAGGCGTATCACCATCATCACGGTCATCTCCCGAGACAAACCGTTTGCCTTGATGTATCGAAAGACAGCCTGCTCATGCTGGGTGATGGCACCAACAAATGCCCTCATGTGGCCACCCAAAATATGAAATGCATCAGGATCATCTTGTGTGGCGGTGTATCTGTGATGACCGAAATGAATATTTCGATATTCCCGATAACCAAGATTCAATGGTGCAAAGGGAATAGGCAGCAGGCGGATAAAAAAAACCAGCTCTTCGGGTTTGCGCAAATGGAACAGCTCGTGAAAGGCGATCATCCAGCGCGTTACTGCGATAGTGGATATTGCAACCATCCACCAGACATTGAACCAGCCAGAGGCATAGGCTGCAAAGCAGACGAATAAAATCAAGGTAAAGATTACTATCTTGAACTGATATTCCCGTGCATCGTTATCATCAGCATGATATTGGCTATATGTCTGCATCATCGTCCCTCTATAAGTACTGTCCTTGACTATGAGTCATTCTCTTACATGCACAAGCAAATAACCAGAGTCAGGTTGTTTAACTTACAGCAAAAGAGTAACAGGCCAGCCTGGCATTCATGGATCAACGATGTGATTTGTCAGCTGCTATGGAAGAGATAACAAGAAGAATTCAAAAAGGACTATAAGATATAGGGTGGCACTCAGCAGAGAGGTTGTCTACACAACCCTCTGCCTGAGCTGCCACTAGTAATAACTCGCTATATCGCATAAATGTTACTGTATTTTTGAAAGCAGTGCTGGATTAACCACCAGATTTCTAACTCCGTGTGCATGGTCCTCTTTAAACACATTACCCTTACACCACTGGCCTACAGTAGCAATATTTACCTTCGCAACCCTGGGACGTACACTCCAGGAAACCTGGAAGGGAGAACCCTTTTCATTGTAGCCAGGACCGGTGGTAGAACCGGCATACTGCACGGGTGTACCGGTATTGGTAGGGATGTTTACAGCCTGGTGCAGACCGTTCTTCTGCTGATGAGCAGCCAGTTTGCCAAAGTCCAGCGCCTTGCTGTCATTCACAAGTACATAGACCTGCGTCTCTACACGCAACTGGGGATTCTTTATCGCATCGTTCAAACAGGACCCCAGGGTAGGACCCGGATCTATCTGTGCAGTCGAATGTACATAGTGTACTTCTATGGTGTCGCCGGGAGAGAGAGCACCATGCTGGCTGGGGCAGATCTCCTGGGAAACCGGCTTCAGCTCGGACTTGCTCAGTTTACCGGAGTACTTGTAACCACTCTGATAACCGTGGCCATCACCATTACCAGCATAGCTGGTGAACTCACCACCCTTGTGCTCAGCATTCTTGTGAAAGTGGATATTACACAGATTCATCTGGTTATGGGCAGGCGCTGTATTAAAAGCACGATGGTTATTACCTGCGGCTGAATCGATATCACGGGGAGCCTGCGGACCAAAGCCCTTACCGTCTGTATTCTTCGCCAGCATATGACGCTGCTCCTTGATGACAGAGTCTGCTGTCGCATGACGGGCATGACCATGAGCTGACTCTACAGCATTAGCATTCATAGACAACAGTACACTCGATAACAGCACAAACAAAATTTTTCTTTCCATCTTTATAACTCCTTTTTAAAAATTTATTTCGACGCGTAGATTTATAAAAACCATATTGCACTAATTACAATCAGAACCCAGCCTGACAGCAGTACAACTTCCATCAAAAGACTTGAAAAATATTATGTATACGAGGGGATATCAGGAAAAAACGGGAGGTGCGCGACACTCAGGCAGACACACAGTCAGTGCAGACAAAGTTTGAATATATATCGCCGCAGCCAAGGCAATATAATATTCGTCAGTTATAATATCAACGACCGCTGGAAAAATATCCGGGCCATCATTGACGTCACTGGTTTGTAGCCTGGAATCATGAGAAGACTCCAGCAGACATGAATAGGTCTTGTCATGTGCCATCGCAGCAGAAAAACCCGAAACAAACAGGGTAAACAACAGCGTGTAAAAGAGAGATCCAAGGGTCCAATTCATGGCGTGGAATTCTAGCAGCCAAACAGGGTGGGTGACAAATATTACTTGGTTGGAATATCTTGTCAGTCTGGTTTACCGTTTTTGAATGTGCGACCCCGCTTCATTCCAAGCACATTATATTTCTTTAACATACTGTATAGAATAAAATTTTCGTTTCCATACTCATCAGATACTACAACTTGTAACCCAGATAGATACTGACAATTGAAAGGTCATAATAAAACCTGTCATCAGGAACACTCATGGTATTCAACCGTAAGCCCCATAGCCAATGGTCACTCTCACCCTCTATAAACAACTTGCTATTAAATGATACTGTTTGCCAGTTAAAGTATTCATAGCTATTAGTGTGATCCCACCAGTCCACCATATAATTTCCCTGCAAGGTCAGATAGGTAATACCCACACCGATTCCCATAGCCATGCCAGCGGAACGAATAGCAAATATCTGATGAGCCTGGGCATACCAGCCATGTGCACGGCCAACAGGATCTACGTATTGTGATTGACTGTAATTCCATACCTGCCCCTGTTTCATGCTGAGACTATCCAGTCCATATTCGAAATAGTAACCATAATCAAAACCTATAATATTACCTCTCCGGTTAAACTGGCTACGTGCAAGTAGACCAGGTACCCAACGACCACCAGCTCGTAAACCGGTTGTTTCCATTGCCGGCCCACGCGAGTTTATATTTAGCGATGTGGAATCCATAACGTAACCGATAACAAACTGAACAGCAGGCTCTTCAGCTCTCAACTGAGTCAGCCACATCATCATCACTATGATCAATATACTCTTCACATATCTACGCATAGATTCAGTCTCCATCGAATTATCATTGCCACGATATAAACTATAGTACTGACCTGACCCTGCGAAAGTGATATGTATCAATAAATGCTGCTAGAATTTTAGCGGATTTTTATCACATGCGACTGACGATTTGTTTCTGTTCACCGGAAATCCCTGAAATATTTTTACCGCGTATAAGTTTTTGTTTTTCACATGTAGCGTTTTCTATTTTCAATATGCTAGAATTTTTCTCAACAACGCCCCCACTATTACCAGCCATAGTGAGAGACTTATGTCAGAAAGAGAAATCGACTGGGACGAAGAGTTCGCAGACGATCCCGAGTGGCAGGCCATGACACCACAGCAACGCGAAAAGTTGCTGACCTTCATGGAAAAGACACTAGAAAAAGGCCTGGCCGCTATATACGGCGACGAGGAAGAAAACGAACCAGATGCCAACGTCGATTGCGAGCAGTGTATTCCCTATTGCAAGGCGCGCTGCTGCACATTGATCTTCGCCCTCACCAGGGAAGAGGTCGGAAAAGGAATTGCACGGTTCAACCAGAAGCGACCTTACTTTATCGCCCGTGATGAAGATGGCTACTGCCCCCATCTGGAGCGACAAAACTACCACTGTGAGATTTGGCAGGAGCGGCCACTACGTTGTCGTCGATATGATTGTCGCAATGACGAAAACATCTGGCCTGACGGCATACCTGAGATTCTGAGCTCAGCCTTCCCTGATAAGAGTGAATAATATCCGGCTCCCAGCACACGCTTGCAGCATAATGCCTTCCGGAGTATAAGAATCCATTGGGTTTGTACACCCAGATGAATACTGACCATAGCTGTCAGGCAATTATTCAGGAGGAGAGGAATATGTATAAAAAAATAACCATGGCGCTGGCTTTATTACTGTCAGGTGCGAGTAATAGTTACGCGCTGGAATGTAAATTTGTAGCCGACCAGATGAAATCCATCGTTCGCTACACCGACACATCCGTAGTCGTTTCCAGTGTCGATGATATAAATATAAGGCTCGAGAAACTGATTCAAATGTGTGGTGCAAAGGCGCACAAGGTTAAACATGCCGAAATCCCTCAGATCGAAATATTCAATAAAAAGGCCAACAACAAAAATTGCAACAGAACCATCGTCAAAAAACAGACTGAAAATGCCGAAAGGGCCGTTGGTGTACAAGTGGGCAGGGTAAGAGATGCAGTCAAAACCGCATCAAAAAATACCGCCATCCTGGAAAAAATTCTGGCCGATTGTATAAAGTCCAGGTAACTATTTCTATGCCGTATCTGCGATTGCCTAAGGATAGGCAACGCAGCTATCAACCGGGAAAATAATCCAAGCCATCGATTCTTTCAAGCGTTTCACCCCCCATCGAATCATCCTGCACTGGGCATGTTTTATGCTACATGTCGTAGATACTCTTCATGACCTGATAATCGACCCCGAACCTCTGTGTAAACCAGTTGTTCACATAGGCATTGTCAGGCTCTACCTTGCCACAGCGAAGTATATTTTCACCCTGCTGACTACCCAGGCCATTGCTACAGTAGCTCTCTTTCCAGAGGTTGTTGAGCTTGTTCTGTATTTGCAGGTTTGTCGTACTCAACTCTCTCTTAATAATGTCATTAGTGGACATGAGCCTTGCAGTAGATGGGTAGACGCGGGCAGGTCGGAATGTATTATTATGCCCTTCATCCTGATTTCTTTCAGACTCCGTCAGCTCATGTTTTAAAGTTTGCGAATGTAACATGGCACGATATGTGATTCGCATATTATATTTTTCGTTATAGACGGCTACAGGATATCGGTAGGTACGCTCAACGGACTTTGTTTTATTTGTCCCATCCGGAAGTTGTTCTGTGACTTTTTCGCTATAGTTCTTGCTTTTTACTATCCGTTTTATGCTTCTTGAGTATTCAACTCTTCCAGCCACATCCATCTCAACTTCCATCTCACCATTATTGGAATACCACAAACTGTTTTTAAATTGATCCTCGAGTTGGGAAAGCTGATTCCGCAAGGCTATTTTTTGAGCAGAGTTATCTTCGGTATTGAATCTTACAAACTCACGCAACACTAGCCCCTGATAGCGAGACTTGTCTTTTTCATCGAGCGTTAATGAAACTGTCTCACCCCAGGAGTGACAATACTTCTCGACAAATTCCGACAAGTAAAATTTCTGACCTGAAACGTCCGAGACTAAGGAGTGACACTTCTGCTTTCCAAGATCGTTAAGTGAACGTTGATACTGTTCCAGATGAGAATCGAACTGCGCATTTCTTATTAGAAAGGAATAGGATTTCTTAAACCACAAAAATCTGTCCGGATGTTGTGATTGCGACAGACTTTCTGCCTCGCTTCTAAGCCATTTTTCCGCGTATCCGGTCTCTTCCTCCTGCGTTATCGAGGCTGCCCCCAACATTTTGATACTCCAGGATTCTTGCTTGCGGAGTATATCCTCCAGCTTGTTCGCTGCACCGACATAATTGGAAGAGAGACGCAGCATCCTTACATCTATCAGGCCACGATCTATAATCCTGTTGCGCGACCTTTGTAGACCAACAGTCGCCTCTATATCATTAGGGTCGCGATGTAGTGCCCTTTCATAAAAAGCCGCCGCATCTTCAAACATGCCTTTTTCAAAAAGCTTGTCGCCCTTATCCACCAGACTGGAGCAGGCAGTGACGAATATCACAAAGGACACTATCGATATGGATTTGAGCATCTGATTAGGGATAGATCGATTTGTACTGGTTGAGTGACTCACTACATCAGCCTGTTTATTAACAATAGTAGTATCTATCTTAATATTGATGTAATCCAATGTAAATTCGTATGCCTATACGAATGTACTTCCATCAGAAAAGATCGGAAGTCTTTATCAAATGTGAATATCTATATACAGGAAGATTTGAGACTCAAATTTACCAAGAAGAACTACGTTCATTGATTATCAACTCTCAGGCCTGACGCAATATGTGTACCGGAGACATCTTGTGATATCGCCAAAAAGCCGCCAGACCCGTCATGGTAATAATCGCGGTACCGATGAAGATGCTCAGCATGAAGGTATAGAGATGGATCTGATAGGGCATATTCATCAGGCTGGAAGCTATAGTCGAGCTGATCAGGTTTGCCGCTGTCGTGGCAACAAGGCTGGAGATAGCCCCCACAAGTACAAACTCGGTAAGCAGAATCTTGCGCAACTGCCGTTTGCTGGCACCCAGGGTTTTCATTATTGCGTTATCACGAATACGTTCATCATGCGTTGCTTGCAAGGTTGCCATCATCACCAGGATACCGGCGACCAGGGTAAACAGGAACACCGCCTCGATAACCTGGATGACTTTTTCCATAATATCCCTGACCTGATTGATCATCGACTGCAAGTCAATCACGGTGATATTGGGAAACTTTTTTACCAGTTTTGTTAATAGATCCTTACTATTTTTATCCAGGTAGAAACTACTGATGTAGGTCGCGGGTATATCCTTAAGTGTGATGTCGGTTGCAACAACAAAAAAGTTGGGCTGAAAGCTATCCCAGTTCACTTCACGAAGACTGGTCACCGGAGCCGTTACCGTCAGGCCACTCATAAAGTAGGTCACCGTATCACCCACCTTGATGCCCAACTGCTCGGCCAGATCTTTTTCAAAAGAGAGTTGCGGTGTTTGTGTCGTGTTCTGCCACCATGCCCCGTCGAGTACTTTGTTCCCTTTCGGCAGCTGATCCGACCAGGTCAGGTTAAACAGGCGTGTGGCCAATCTCCGTGTACGCTCATCGGTATAGTCTTCCGCATTCACCGGGCGTGCGTTGATATGGGTAAGACGGCCACGCACCATGGGGTAGAAGGTTGGCGTAGTCTGTGAGTTGGCCTTTAGTTCTATGCCGATCTTTTCTATTTGATCCGGCTGGATATTGATCAAGAACTGGTTGGGTGTATCGGCAGGCAGGCTCACCAGCCAGTCATCGATCAAGTCTGTGCGTATCAGAACCAGTACGATAATCACCATCATGCCGATACCAAAGCCTGCCGATTCGATCATGGTGTTGAGCTTGCTACGGGTCAGATAGGTCAGACCCAGTCGCCAGCTGACACTGAAACGGGATTTAAACTGACTGGCCAGCCACAGCAATAACAGGGTCGCCACAGCGAGGATCAGGATGGTTAGCAGCAAGCCGAAGAAATAGATGATGGCCAGTTTGATATCGCGCGCCTGCCAGAAGATCAACATCGCAATCACCAGCAAGGCCGGCAGATAGAGCAGGATACTTTGCCGGGTATTGGTAAGGGTGCGCGACTGGATCACCTGCACCGGGCTGGCATTCTTTAACCGATATAGGGCCGGCAGGGAGAAACAGAGGATCAGCAACATCCCGGCGCTCAAGGCCGGCAGCATCGCCAACAGATTGGCTGCGGGCAGTTCGCGGTTTATAAACTGGCTGAAATAGCCAATGATCCAATCATGCACCACAAAGCCGGCCAGCAATCCTGCACTGGAGGCCATCAGTCCCAGCAGCCCGAGCTGCAGGCCAAAGATGCCGAGGATGGCGTTTTGCCGGGCACCAAAGGTACGCATAATCGCACTGCTATTCTGGTGACGGCGGGCATAACGGGCGGAGGCCAGCGCAATGGCGATGGCGGCCAGAATCACCGCGACCAGAGCCGCCAGCCCCAAAAAGCGGTCGGCCCGATCCAGGGCCATGCGCAATTCCGGTCGTGCCTCCTTGATCCCCTGCCGGGTATCGGTGGGGCGCAGCCGCGTCTTGAGCCAGGTATCAAAGCCGGCCATGGTTTTCGCCTCGGCGGCAAACAGGGCGGTGTAACTCACCCGGCTTCCGGCGACGATCAAACCGGTAGCCTCCAGGTCGGCGATGTTCATCATCAGTCGCGGGGCGGCACTGAACATGTTGCCGCCAAAGGCCGGTTCAAAACTGAGTATGCGCGTGACACGAAGGGACTTCGCGCCCACATCGATCCTCTCCCCTATCGAGAGTTGCAGGGCATTAAACAGGCGTGAATCCGCCCAGGCCTCACCGGCGGCGGGTATCTCACGGGTTACCATACCTTCTGTATAAGGCTCTGTGTCGGTAGACAGCTCTCCGCGCAAGGGGTAACCATCCGTTACCGCCTTGATGGAGATGAGTTGTGAGTCATCACGACGAAATACCATGCTGGGGAACTGCACGGTCTGGGTATGCGCCACCTTGCGTGCAGCCGCCTCGTTCAACCACGCCTCAGGCGCGGCATCCACGGTAGTCACCAGAAGATCCGCAGCGATAAGATCGCCGGCCTGTTGCACCAATGCGGTGGAGACACGATCGGTGATCAAGGCCACCGAACCCATACTCGCCACGGCGACGAACAATGCCGCGGCAAGGAAATTCAACTCACCGTTTTTAAACTCCCGCCACAGGAGTTTCGCCGCAATGATCAGCAGCCGTTTCAAACCAGTTGCCCTGCTTCCAGTTCATAACGCACACCACACTGACTGGCCAGGTTGACGTCATGGGTCACCAGTACCAGTGTGGTATTGCTTTGATCATTCATAGTAAACAAAAGCTCGATGATGCTCG
>Ga0224506_10002958_pt1 | contig 11412 bp, 12 predicted proteins | sample SF_Jan12_sed_USG_2_FD_169108 | JGI IMG/M metagenome (GOLD analysis project Ga0224506, IMG submission 169108) | Sediment microbial communities from San Francisco Bay, California, United States - SF_Jan12_sed_USGS_8_1 | ecosystem: Environmental > Aquatic > Marine > Sediment | place: USA...
GCCGTCGCCATCGTAGCGCCGTTGATTGTAAACGGATACATACTTCCGATTTTTTTCGTAACATCTTCTTGAAGATTTTTTGGATCAGTGTCGTTCGTTGAACTTATCTTTTTCTTTTTTGAATTTTTTTTATTTGAAATCTCAAAAAACATTTGGCCTGTTTGGCGCTCTGCGGTAAGCTGCTCGCTTTTCTTTTTCAAACCTAACATCTGATGCAAATTAAATTCTGGCTCAAACGAAACAACGTCTGGAAAATTATTCTCGGAAAGCGAATATCTACCAGAGAAAAATTCATCAGCGGAATCGTCTGAGAGATGCGGCCTAAAAGCGTAAGCCTGAACTACTTTATTTTGAAAATTTCTATTAGCGAATAACATTCCAGAATCTTTTACAGAAACAATAGTATATAGTTTATTTTTATTTTTATTGTTTTTCATTATTTGCAAAAGTTTATCTTTTACTGTTGTTTTTGAAGTGTCGGCGCTTGAATTAACAAGCTCAATTATATTGAATACTTTCAAAAGCGTCAAGTCTTCGGTTGTTAAGGAATGTATATTATCAATTACATCTTCGTTTAATTTTGCATCCGACTGTTGAATTGATTTATCGGTTTGAGATAAATCAATAAGATTACTTACTTGCTCTTGACCCTCAAGCGGCGTACGCGAAAAGATTTGTTTTGTTTTTACTCCAAGAGGTTTCGTTTTGTCTTCTTTCCCCTTGTTAGCGCGCTCCGAGTTATCGGTGTTTGCGTTAGGATTGATTATTTTTGTTAGCGCGGAGTTAAATAAATCTTCCCATGTGGTTGTTTCCGAACATCTAACTTCTTTCACTAAAAGGAAGCCATTCTCAAGTGCCTTTTGAGAGAGTTCTCCTTTTTTAATTTTAGAAAAATCTTTTATATCATCCGTCTTTAAGAAATTCAATAAAACCGGTTCTACTTTCTGCGAAGTGTTCATTTGAAAAATCATTGCTTTGTATAAAAACACAAATGCTTCCCAAGGATGAATCTTAAAACTCCCCGCAGCGGGAAGAATCATTTGCATAAACTGACTGTACTTTTCATTAAATGAATTATTCATGATATCTTCAAAAATTTCAAAGTCTTTATCTTTCGAGCTAACAAGAACTGAATCTTCGAATAATAACTCTTCCGGCTTATAAGTTTTTGAGTTACTTTTGGCTGGGCTTACAAAATCTTGAAGCAATGTTTTATTGTCTGGGCTTTTAAGATATTTATCTATCGCTAAAATTAAATTTATTCTTTCCTGGGGCTGTGTAATTCCATGAGCCCTACACATATCATTTAGAAAATCAGTTTCGGCTGTTGATAGTTTTGATTTTTGTTTTTTTGTTTCATACGAGCTAATTAGTTTTTTTGCATTAAAGTTTTTAAATACTGGAATATATCTTGTGAGTAATTTTTCTTTTATCAAGTGCATTAGCGGAAACGGTCCAAGGACATTATATGGGGTCAACGAAATCAAATCGGTTCCCGTAAATTGATCTACAGTATCAATGACACCTTCGAGCACAATCGTTGTGCCGGTCATGTTTTGTTTGAAGTTATATTTCGGGGCATGAATCGACCCGGTTACTTCACGTTGAAATATAACCTTATTTTCGATTCGTTTTGGAAGGTTCTGCTCTGGTCTGCGCCACCCAAAGCGAACAGTGATTTTCGGTATCGTTGTTGATCTATGTCTACGTGAAGCATCAAAAAAATACATCATTAGCGCATCACCAACGATATTACTCGAATCGTCAATCGTTAGCGTAAATTTATTTCCGCTTGATCCGCCGGGTGTGTATTCGAAATCGGTAATATGATTATAAGGAGGACCGAACAGCTCAATGTTTGTTTTTTTAAGTGGTTGGTCTGGGTCAAGAGGAATAGATATTGTCGCTTTCAAAAATATCTGAGGATGAGTCAAAAGCGAATACGCCTTAATAAAAGCCGGTAGCTTATCAAGACCCGATACTCCATTTCCTTCTTTGATTTGATTAAGAATTTTTATTCCAGCTTTTTTAAGTTCGTCTGCCATAGTTTAATTATATCCATCCAGCCCATCAGAAGTATTATTGTTATCACCCGGGTCTGTTGGATTCGGGTTGGTTGTGGGCGTTGTGGATGCTGTTGAGTTGTAGATATTTGGCTTTATAGGTGTGGTTACATCTTGAGGACTTGTTGTTTTCGAATCCGCAACATCTTCTCTTGATTCTTGAGTGCCGAGTTCTTTAAGGTTTAAGCCCGTTTTCGTAAAGAAACTCAAAGCTTTAACAATAAGTTTTCCTTTTGCTTCTACAAACAAATTTGCATCCGAAAGTTCTTTTTCAAGCTGTGTAAATTTAGAATCAGGTACAAGGCCGGTCGACAGCAGGGCGAATCTTTTCACGCCAAGCACAAAATAGGTCCTGTAACATTTTCTGACTATTTGAGTTAAATATACTTTTAAGATTTTATACATTGTAACGCCAGAGTAATTATCAATGTTTTTCACTGCTCGCATTTTTTTAATAAATCGAACAAACGCAGTAATGTCGAACATATTCATATCCGGCGAATTAAGTACAAGCGCGTGCATCTTTCCGCCCGTTCGACTTATATAAATCGGGAATACAATTGGCGCTGGATTTGTTGGAGCTTTACCTTGATAGACAATTCTATATATGCAAAACGGGCGCAGTACTTTGAAAGTTGGCAGCATGATTTTGCACGTTCAAGATTTTAGGTCTGCGTAGCGACTTCCATCAATAAATATTTTAAGCGTTTAGTTAAATCTTCAACGTCGTCTTTCGATCCATATTCTTTCGCCGCGAGAACAAGAGTTGTAATTGCTCCTCTGATTTTATCAACTGCGACCTTTGGGGTTTCTGTTTCTATGAGAGGTTTCGAAGCTCTTAGGATTGCAGATTTATGAGTCGTATATGTTTCTTTGTACTGCGCTTGCCATTCTTGTGGTGTTAAGGGTTTCGAATCAGAATCATCTTCAATATCTTCTTCTCCGGATTCAACTCCTTGCGCTCCTTTATCGCCCTCATCCGTTTCTTTCTTTTCAACAGCGCCTTTGCCTTTTTCGCCTTTAGCTGATTGTAATTTACTTAATGCGTATTTTTTTAATTGTTCCTTATCTTTGTCAGATAAGTTTACACTATCAAGCGTTTTTTCTAAACCTTTAGTAAGCTGTTTAACATCACCTGCTTTTTTTGCATCCGCCCAAATATTCTTTAGAGCAGTTTTTGTTGAAGCGGGAAGCGAAGTAATAGTGTTAAGCAATGAAGCTTCGGTGTATATTTCAATTCCTTCTTCTTGAAAAAGTTCATCTTGGATTTTATTCGAATCTAAGTATAATTCCGGGGCGCTGTTTTTTATTCTCATGAAATTATATTTAACTACAAAAAGAAAAATTTATAAAAAATATTTTAATGGAAATTCGTAAAAGGAAAAAAAAACGAAAACTAAAGAAAATCCTGTCTTCTTATAAAGAAGTAAACAAAACGACTGGCAAGATACAACAAAAAGAAACTAAAATCGAGTTGTATATCAAAAAGATGCTGGAAAAAAATAATATCAGTTATATTCAAGAGAAGGCTGTTGCTTTTGGAAGATATAAAAAGAAGTATGATTTTTTATGCTATGATGAAGATCAAAAATTTTATTTTTTCATAGAAGCAGATGGATCTTTTTGGCACGCAAGAGATTTTCATGACAAGAAAAAACCATGGAGTAAGCTCGCTGCAGTACAAAAGAAAAATGTTCGAAACGATAAACTTAAAGACGCGATTGCCGAGAAACTTAAAGTTCCGCTTTTGAGATTTTGGGAAGAAGATATAAAGTTTGCTCCCATCAAAGTCGAAAAAATGATCATCGACGAAGTCACGCGACAAGTAGCGCTTAAAAATCCACAAGCATAAAAAAACCACAGACAACTTTCGAAGTCTGTGGTTTAGAAAAATCAACGATGATTAGGTTTCATCAATAATCTTCATCCTCATCATCGCTTCCATAAAAATCATCTTCATCCTCATCATCGCTTCCATAAAAATCATCCTCATCTTCCTCATCGCTTCCAAAGCGAGTGTTCGAAGGACGATGATCTTCATGATCTTCACCGACCGGCGCTTTATCATCTTCAGAATAATGAACAGCTTCGACTCCCTGAAGATCTTGCTCGCATTCTTCAATCACTTGGTATTCGCAGACGCGCATTTTTTGTCGGCTGTAGTCGGTAGGAACAGCAACAACATCTCGAGGATTTACTTTGACCATAATCAAAACATTCCCCGGATAACTCGTTGCATATTCCCAAGCGGCTACATGAAGACCGGCCGAGCAAGTTCGATTTTCATCCGGGTCAATTTCCCATCTGTCCATCTTAACAATGCTTCCTGGAGCATTATTGATTGTCTGCGAATAGCTATCAACGTAAACATGTCCGTTGTGAATAGCGAATCCTAATTTTTCTCGTTGCTCTACGGAAAGAGTCGAAAAATCCATTTTCTTTACTCGCTTGTAAGCAACAAAACGACCATCGTCTGTGATTGGGTGCTTGTTTTGCTTCAAAAAAGAAAACAGTTGCTTCACCGAGTTCTGATTTGGATTTTCTCTAAGATTTTTCCAGAATCGTACGAGTGGTTCGTACGGTAAACCAAGATCAATAAACTCTTTGATTCTTTCTGAAATTACTCGAGGGACCGGCTGCCAATCACCACCAACGTAAACTTCATTATTCCTGAAGCTAATCTGTCCATCGCTATAACCAGCGAGTACTTTGTTTGGGTCGAAGTCGTCAAGAAATTTTCCGAGCGCTTCGAAATCTTTTTCTTTGATTTTCTTAATCACCTCTGCGAACACGTCGGGATGCTTTTTGTTCGAAATATCAAAAATCTTCCCGCCATGGTACAAGGTAATCGTACCTTCTATCACTGTGAAATTCATATGCTTTGTTCTCCTGTAGTTATTTTTTATTTAAAGTACTTGTGCGTATTTTCTAACACATTCCCATTTTTTATTATATTCTAAACTTACAAAACTATTCTGAGTTTTTAATATATTTCTCATATACTGTTTGTATTTTTTAGAATCAATTTCGATAAGAAATGTCTTATCTTCGAAAAAAGATTTTCTTGAAGTCTTCAAGAAGAATGTATGTCCGGCCAGAAAAATATCAAATGGGTAACTTTTTTGGTAATACGTTACAGAATAATCATGAATCGAGTGTTCTGCTTTGTTCATCTTTTTCTTCATATGCTCTCTGAAATCTTTCGCAAGATCATGAAACATCGCATCAAGGAAATATTGTTTTTTGATATGTCTCTTAGTTTTTTGAATCTCGGCGAGAATATCTCTTGTTAGATTTGAAAAACTCTTTACATCGCTTGGCATAACCTTTAAATTTTTAAGAAGTTCTGTTGTTGTGGCAGACGACTCGTTTGGTTGAAGAATATGCTGCTTAAGAAGTCTTTTCGTCAAAAACAAATGATTACTTTTTATCCAACGCCAGTGTTTTTCGTTTAACTTACCTTTTAGATTTATAACTTCGAATGTAAACTCATACACCGGTAATTTCTTTGGCACACTAAACACCTCGTAGCTTTCAAAGAACGCGAGGTCCATTGAAGTTTCCGCCATGTCAGTAAGAAGCTTCATTAAAAATAAACTTTCTTTTAAGCGAATTGAATCTTTAAGACATTTTTTGAAAATATCTTCAAATTTAGAGAAAGCATTAATGTTCTTTTGTGGTAAAAACTTTTCGATATGTTTTCTTTGTTTGCTGTTTGCAAAAATAACTACCATGTTAGAATTTTCTTTGTTAAAAAAATCATCAAAAAATATTTTCGAAGTATTAAAGTTGTTTACTAGTGATATGTTTTCGCGAATAGCTTTTCTTTCGTTATCAATTTCTTGGTTTTTTGAGTTCAAAAACTTTTTATTCTTTCGTAAAAATCTCTGTACTTTATCATAATTAGTCTCATGAAACCTTTCGATTTCTTCGTTTTGTTTGTTTATTTTAAAGTGGTCGAAATATTGAACAAAAAACTGAGTACTTTGATCTTGCTCGTGCATCTTAATAACATCCGCAAGAGTTTTCTTTTCGGCGAAATGCCCAGTCGACCCCTTAAACCCCACGGGCGCCTCAATTTCTTTGTTGAATTTTATAAATTTCTTAAAATTCGTGAGTCGATTGTTTATTAAAAACACTGAAGTTTCTTCGGGCGCTTCGATTGCTTTGCCGCCCAAGTTGATTATTTTTTGTTTTTTTGGTGCTTTTATTGAATCAATATTTATCATATTGAAACCGAATTTTCTATAAGCTTCAGCAAATTCTTCATCCGGAAAAGTACCAAAAACAAAATTACTTATATGTTCTGTTTCCGCTAAGATACGAAATTTAGCAAAAGGATTTGTTTTGACTCCAAAGGTATTAACGATTTTGTAGTAAAAATTCACAGTATCATTCTCGAAAGTAATGTTACCGATTTGATTTCGACTGTCTCCTCGTGTAAAATCTCTTTTGTAGCTGTATGTACTTTTTCTTCGAATTCCAACAAACTTAAACCAAGTGCTGTCTGTGCTGTTAAACCCACTCGGAATAAATTTTTCTGCTTTCTTTAGAAGCTCTGGATTATTTTTAACGATTACTTCATAAAAAGAGACGTTGAATAGTTTTGCCGCATTGGAGAAAGTACTAGTACCTCCCGATAAAAACTCCTTCAGTTTAATTTCTTTATAAGAACCATCCGTAAAGCTAATCTGAGCGGGCATCAACAGTAAGTCGATAAATCTCTTTTCTGTTTCGGATTGATTTTTTTCACCAAGCTTATTCCTTGCGATGTCTTTTAAGAATGCAAAACCCACATCCATTAAAATTAATTCTTTTAAAGAATTATCTGTATCTTCTGGGAATAATTTTCCAGAAGGATCTGTCAAAGCATGAAGCTTTCTAGAAGATGAACTGTGCCGCTCGATTGCAAAACAGTGGTGAAGCTGAAACATTTTTTTGTGAAAATGAAGTTCATTTGGTATTTGTTCGGATGTTATTTTTTTTAACATCTGTGCGACTCCGGCTGAAAAAAGCTTATGGAGTTTTTCTCTGATGAACTCTTTTGTTTCTTCATCAAAGTGCAACTGTTCTCTTCCCGGCATCATCGAAACTTCGCCAACTTCAACATCGATTCCAATCTTCAGAAAATACTTTTCTTCTGGACCTGCCGTTGAAATATATTTATTCAAAAATAGCAAACTTAAATCGTCGGTAACCATGCCAAGTTCGCTTAAGTTTAATTCGTATGGAATACCGTCCGAAAAAATAAAAATCGCAGATGAATCTCTATTAAACAAATGCGTTCTTCTGTTTACTTTAAAAAGAAATACTTTTTCTGCTTCATCGAGATATGCAAGTTTTTCTATTACTGGTTGTGTGATTTCGGTTTCACTTTCGCTCCAGATAAATTTCGGCATGGGATCCCACGATGCGGTCCAGTACATACATCGCTCTTTAAATTCATTTACATCTTCTTCGTTTTTTATCGGAATAATTATTTCAGTGCCGTTTAATTCTTCTGTTGGGCGTTGAAACAACAAGACAATACTTCCCGAGGCATTAACGCCTCTTGTGGCGAGAGCTGAATAAACATATTCTATTTTATCAAATACAGTTTTTATTTGAAAGCGATTAGTGTAAGCAAAAGGAGTTTTTGAGCCCAAACCAAAACCACCCGTTTGAAAATTCGAATCTCGCTTTGTCGAATTACCAAGCTTCGGAAAAATATTATTCATACGCTCCGGCGAAATTCCAACACCTCGGTCCCGGAAAATTATTTTAGTTTCATCAATGCTAAAAATACTGTCGCTCAGTATTTCAATTTCGATTGGTTTATCTTGGACGTTCGCTTCTCGATGTGAGTCTCGACAGTTGCATGAAATTTCCCGACATACACTTCCGATAGGAAAAGAATAAATTTTTGAAATTAAAAGATCAAAAAATAAACCATGATTCTCTTCGCTTAGGCCCATCGAAATTTGATTCTCTGAGTTTATTTCAAAATCTACTGCTTGTTCTTTTAATTTCATTTCTACTCCTCTGTGCTTGTTGTTTGTTTTGTTTGGGAAATTTCTAAAACATGAACTTAAAAGTTCATTTTTAACATTTTAAGTTCCGTATGTTTGAATTATAACTTATAACTCAAATAAAATAAATACCTAAAAATTTTTAATCTTAAGACAAGGTTTTAAGCGCTGCTTTTGGAGTTTTTGATTTTCCTATTTCAACGAGAAAACCAAAAACAAAATTGTAAATAGTGTCTCTTTCGGAAAAATATTTTAAAGACTTATCGACCACTTTGTAGTGTATACCTTGAAAAGTATAGACTCCATCTTTTTTTGTTTTTGATTTTTCAATTAATATCTTTAGAGCTTCGGTATGCATCTTTTGCTACCTCGTAAAGTGCTTGTCTGAATTGCCCAAGAATCACTCCGCTTACAAAAACAAAAGAAGCAAACCAACCGCCCGTTAGCATAAACAATATAAAACAAGGCACGCTTAAGATAAGCACTACGATTCCGTCAACTACTTGTGGTTTCATATTTTCAAATACTTCTCGATTAAGCTTAATGTTTTCTTAAATTTATTACGCAAGTCATTTACTTCTTGAGTCATTGAAAAAGTTGATTCATATCCTCTTGGAGTATTTTTAATTTCGCTGTGACGTATCACTGTTCCATCATCAAGATGCAAATGATCGTAATCAACTTCGCATACCTTTCGAAGTTCACCTTCGTACCAAATTTCCTTTATGTCCTTATCGACGATTGTTTTATTCATCTGGAAACTCCGTATCGACTTCTTTTATTAATTTCCTGTAGACTTCAACAGAAAACGGATCAAGCGAAAAATATACACTACCGCTTCCGTTAGTCATATCGCTTATTTGTTGTTTGATTTTTGCCACGATGATATCATAATCGTTTGAAACATCCCAATGCCCACAAGCTTCGTGATTGTCTCGATATGTACATTTTCTACAATCGGATTCATTAAGTATACACCAGGGGCAATGAGTGTCCTGCAGTCCGATAGCGCAGTTTTTTCCATTGATATAATCCGCAAGCTGATCCCATACTCGTTTAGCATCTTTTGGAGTCCATGCCATCAAATCATCAATGTCTTCCTGAACGAAATATCTTGGTTCAGATACACCAAACTCATCAAGAACTTTTTGTTTTTTCTCGACAAATGATTTTAGTTTTAAGTTGTAAATATTTTTTATTTTCGGCACTTTATTACTCCTGTGTTATTTTGTTTTCTGAAAATTCAGCATCAATTTCTTTTAATATTTCACGATAAACATGAACAGTGAATGGTTCAAACGGAACCGGGCTTTCGGTGTTTCCATGCTCAGCGAGAATATTTTTCTCGTCTCTTTTTTCTTGGATGCTGTGGATAAGTTGCGAATATTCACTAAAACTCGAAGTACAACTACCGCGCATGTTAACCGCGGCATAATTACACGCGACGCAATCATTTCGATGCATTACGCACCAGGGGCAAGTAAATTCAACCAAACCACCCCTAAAGCTTTCACTTTTGGTAAAATCAACAATAAAATCCCACACTCCTTTTGCATATTCCGGACCCCACGTCATAATATCATCAATGTCTTCTTGAGTGCAATATCTTGGTTCTGACACACCAAACTCATCAAGAACTTTTTGTTTTTTCTCGACAAATGATTTTAGTTTTAAATTGTAAATATTATCCATCTGAATCTCCATCTTTTATTTTCAAATAAATAGCTTTGGTTGCTTTTTGCAATTACATGAGCAAGTTTTATTTTCCACAATTAATTCCCTCAAAAAAATAACTATCAGGTATAACTTTTCTTTTTGTTCTTAATGCCGGCGAAGCACACACAGACAAAATCTTTGCTGCTGCTTCTTGAATATATTTATCACAATTAATACAATAAAAAGTACCGTTCTTTATTTTTAAACAATTCGATTTACACTTAGGACATTTTTTAATTACAACAGCATCCATATAAACAATCTCACAACCGTAACTAAATCAAAAGCGAGAGTAATAATTACTATGCTACCGTAAAACACCCACTGAAGTGTCGCTCCTCTATCTTTTGCAGAAGACACTAGTTGGTCGCACCCCGCGTCATACACAAACATATTCCCAAAAACAAGAACAATTACCGCGAGAAGCGCAAATACATAATCTAATTCTGAACCCATCATTATTCTTTCGCCTCTTTTTGTGATTTTTCAAGCAATGCTCTTTCGATACATACTGCTTGTAATTGAGCTGGAGTATATCCGTCTGAGTTATGTACGATTTTTAACTTTTCTTCTTCCGGAGTGTCAGTTAAAATTCTGTTTACCATTCGAATGCGCTGTTCTTCTTCCATCGCTCCGAGCTCAAGTATATAATCAATCCTTCCCGGCCGTGAAGAAATTTTGGCGTCTTTTTGGATAACGCCAAGTGCTGGGTCGATTTGATTTATATGATTCGTGGTGATAATTAAAATCACTCCTTCGAGCGAAGCAACCCCGTCAATACAATTGAGAATAGTATCAAAAGTAAGTGATGAATTCTTCACGATATTTTCTCGCAAATGAAAAACATTATCGAAATCTTCAAATAAAACAACACACGGTAAGTGAGTTGAAAGTTCCATCCACTCGTTTACAAACTCATCGTTCGTAAGCGTTGCTAAATCAAAAATAAAAATAGGAATCTGTAAATCAACAGCAATTGCTTTTGCCAGAGACGACTTGCCCGTGCCGGGCTGACCATAAAATAATCCGCCCATGCGCCATGGAATACCTTTTTCAGTATACCAACCTGCATTATTCATCCACTCCTTAAACTTTGCAATTATCTTTCTTGTTTGCAGAGGAAAGTCTAATCTGAAAAAAGCATCTTTATTAACGTCTTCGTGTTCAACAAAAAAATCAGCTTTTGAATAACCGAGCGTTGTTGTAAAACCGGTCGAAATTAAAAACCGCGAATCAAAACCATGATCTTCCATCTTCGATCTTCTGGTTTTCGTGGCTCCTTCTTTCGCCATGGCAGAATAAAATGAATTTAAAGATGTACCGATTATGCGCTTTGAGAAAAAGCGAGATGTGTTCATGCCACACTCTGCAAACCTCGCAGTATTTTTATTGTACATTCTGCTTGCTTCAATAATTATTTCATTAAGATCAAAAGTTCCCCGTATGCAAATTAAGCGAGCTCCCGCTGTGTTATCTTTATCCGTTTTTTCGGTAACGCATATTAAAATTTTAAGGCCCCGTCTGAATATTGCAATCTTTGAACGACTTTCTGTATTCAGCCCGATATAAGGAACTTTAAAATATCGTTTGGATATTTCAGAATAAACATCGGCACTACTTACAAA
>Ga0224506_10002960_pt1 | contig 11407 bp, 7 predicted proteins | sample SF_Jan12_sed_USG_2_FD_169108 | JGI IMG/M metagenome (GOLD analysis project Ga0224506, IMG submission 169108) | Sediment microbial communities from San Francisco Bay, California, United States - SF_Jan12_sed_USGS_8_1 | ecosystem: Environmental > Aquatic > Marine > Sediment | place: USA...
CAAAGCACGGTTAATTGTTCAACCAGATTTTTTTTAACTAAAAAATCATTTTCGGGTCCAACAAATTTATGGGCTATCAATTTAACTTTTTCACGGTTTTTTTCGATATCAATGCCTACTTCATCATCACCTATTATAATTCCCGAAAAAGTATAGGAGTGTGTGATTGAGATATTTTTACAGTCTGTGAGATGAGGTTTGCCATGACCATTATAATACAAGTCTTTGTCTGTATAACCTGCTATTTTAAGTAAATGCCTTATACTTAGAAATCCCTTTTGATGCAATTCAGATTTCATATCTCTTAATCTTAGGTCACTTTTTTGAGTTAAATTCAGGGTGTTAAGTTCCTCTATGGATTCTGTTATATCCCAAATATAAATTTTGGTATTTTTTTTCGGATTTATAGTTTTATATAAAGGCATTAAATTGTTTCGCAGGTATTTTGTAAATTTGCAAACTCGAATATAGACAATAAAAGATTATTTAATAATAATTGACAAATTTAAAAATTATGGGTGTAAAAACGATTCCTTATATAGCTTATAAAGTTAAAGATATTTCTTTAGCAGATTGGGGCAGAAAGGAAATAGAATTGGCAGAGGCCGAAATGCCGGGATTAATGAGTCTTCGTAAAGAATATAAAAATGAACAGCCTTTAAAAGGGGCGAGAATTGCAGGATGTTTGCATATGACCATCCAAACGGCTGTTTTGATCGAAACTTTAATTGCTTTAGGCGCAGAGGTTACCTGGAGCTCTTGTAATATTTTCTCTACACAAGATCAAGCGGCTGCTGCGATTGCCGCTGCAGGAATTCCTGTTTATGCCTGGAAAGGAATGAATGAAGAAGAATTTGATTGGTGTATTGAACAAACCTTATTTTTTGGAGAAGAAAGAAAGCCTTTAAATATGATACTTGATGATGGAGGTGATCTTACCAATATGGTGTTAGACAGATATCCCGAATTAGTACCGGGAATAAAAGGTATATCAGAAGAAACCACTACAGGTGTGCATAGATTATATGACAGAATGAAAGGTGGTACATTGCCTTTACCAGTAATCAATGTAAACGACTCTGTTACAAAATCGAAGTTCGACAATAAATATGGATGTAGAGAAAGTGCTGTTGACGCCGTAAGAAGAGCAACAGACATAATGTTAGCCGGTAAGCGGGTGGTGGTTTGTGGATATGGAGACGTGGGAAAAGGTACTGCAGCTTCATTTAAGGGTACGGGTGCTATCGTTACTATTACTGAAATTGATCCTATTTGTGCCTTGCAGGCAGCCATGGATGGTTTTGAAGTTAAAAAATTAAGTACAGTTATAAAAAATGCAGATATCATTATTACAACCACTGGAAATAAGGATATTATTCAAGGGTACCATTTCGAAGCAATGAAGGATAAAACCATTGTCTGTAATATTGGTCATTTTGATAACGAAATAGATGTGGCATGGCTTAATAGAAATCACGGTAAATCAAAAGTTGAAATAAAACCTCAAGTCGATAAATATACCATCAATGGTAAGGATATTATTCTTTTAGCTGAAGGGCGTCTGGTAAACTTAGGTTGTGCTACAGGGCATCCAAGTTTTGTAATGAGTAATTCATTTACAAATCAAACCTTGGCACAGATCGAGCTTTGGAACAATTATGATAAATATGAAAATAAAGTATACATGTTACCGAAAGATCTGGATGAAAAAGTAGCTCGTTTACATTTAGAAAAAATCGGTGTAGAACTTGAAACCCTTCGACCGGATCAGGCTAAATATATTGGTGTAAAAGTAGAAGGGCCTTATAAACCAGATTATTACAGATACTAAAAAATATAATTATCTAATAATAAAATTAGGATATATAAAATAACACCCTTGCTTTAAAGTAAGGGTTTATTGTATAAGAAATTAAATTATCTTTGCAAGAAATTTAGCAACAATGAATAATATATTAGTTCCAATAGGCTCCAATAAAAATGCCGAATATACATTGCAATATGCTATAGATTTTGCTCAAGGAACTAATGCTAAAATATATATTATCCAAGTGTATGGGGTTTCTAAAATGGCAAGTTCAATGAAAAACATTGATAAGGTATTAGAAAAAGACAGTCAAGAAGAATTGGATCGTATATTAGAAAAAGTAGATGCAAAAGGTGTAGAGATCGTTAAAAAAACGATTAAAGGACATATTCATGATATTATAAACCGTGTTGCCCAACAATTAGAAGTATCACTGATCATTTCATCTGCTATGAGTAATTCGAAAGATGAGAAAATTTATCTTGGGAAAACAGTTGGTCATTTAATTAAAGGCACCAATGTACCTGTGTTGGTAATTCCTAAGAAATATAAATTTAAAAAGATATCTAAGGTACTCATGGCTATAAAATCAGGCGTTATCTCATCTTCTGAAGTTTTGTTACCTTTAAAGGAAGTATTGAATAAATTTAATTCTAAATTAGATCTTGTAAGAGTTATAACACCAGATTCTAAAGATAATGATCTAAAACTTCATGAAGAATTGGACAACTTAAAATCAAATTATAAATCATCTGAGAATGCAACTATATATCAAGGTATTTTAGAACATATTCATGAATCGAATCCCGACATGCTTTGTGTTATTAGACGTAAACGAGGATTCTTCACCCGTCTGTGGGAGGATGACCGGGTTTATAAAAAGGATTTTGAAAGTAGAATACCACTATTGGTATTAAAAGGGGCATTATGATATAAATTTGGGGATGTAGCTCAGCTGGCTAGAGCGCTTGACTGGCAGTCAAGAGGTCGTGGGTTCGACTCCCATCTTCTCCACTTTTGGAAAAAAATCCGCACTTTGGTGCGGATTTTTTTATGCCCAATGAAATTAAAAAGTTTATTTCGTTTAGAAATTATCAAAAAAACGATCTTCCTTTACATGTTGAGATGTATATTTATCTTATAATTCAATAAATAAAAAACATCTTATATATTTTACAGATTCTGGTTAAATAGATGTGTATTGAAAAGTATAGCATGAATTACAACGAGCTGGTAATAACAACTAAACAAGCCGAAGATATACTCTTCTTGCTTTTTAATATCAAAGGAAAAGCTTTGAAGCTTCCAGGAGAAATTGATTTTAATTTCAAAATTAAAAGTGATAAGGGAGACGAATATCTTTTAAAAATTTCACGTCCTGATGAAGATGTTAACTACTTTGATTTTCAACAAAAATTATTACAACACCTTGGAGAAAGTAATATAGGCATCATTATTCCGAAGGTTATAAAGGACAAAAACGATTGTGGGATCTCAGTTTTTAAAGACCAATTTGGCCAACAACGTAAGGTTCGTTTATTGACCTGGATCTCAGGAAGGGTTTGGAGTGATGTTAACCCTCAATTGGACGATTTACGCACTAGTTTAGGGGAACAATGTGGATTATTGACGAAGGCTCTACAAGAGTTTGACCACAAAAAAGCACATCGAAAATTAGACTGGGATATTGCCCTATCGCTTTGGACCAAAGACGATATTCATTTATTTAAGGATGAAGAAAAGGAAATTTTGTCATCCTTTCAGCGTTACTTCGAATTAGGTCAAAAATCATATTCAAAACTTCGAAAAAGTGTTGTGCATAATGATGCCAACGACAATAATATCATTGTCTCTAAAGATCTTCTAGCTCCTAAGGTGAAATCTATTATTGATTATGGTGATGCTGTGTTTACGCAAATAATAAATGATGTCGCCATAGCGTGTGCCTATGCCATAATGGGTCATGAAGATCCATTAGATGCAGCATTACCAATTATAAAAGGATATCATTTTTCATTTCCCTTAATAGAAGAAGAACTGGTTCATTTATACAATGCCATTGCCATGCGATTGGTAATTTCATTGACAAAATCTGGCATCAATAAAAACAAAGAACCAGATAATAGGTATTTACTTATTAGTGAAAAACCTGCATGGGAAGTGCTTAAAAAATGGTACAACCTCAACCCAGAATTTGCCTGTTTTAGTTTTAGGCAAGCCTGTGGCTTTACTGCACATCCGCATGAAGAAAAGTTTAAAAGTTGGGCACTAAAAAAAAATGTTAGCTTAAATGACTTATTCCCAACAATTAAAAAAAATAAAATAGAATATTTAGATCTAAGTGTTTCAAGTAAATGGATAGGTCATGAAAGAGATTTTAATGATTTGGTTCTATTTCAATTCAAGCTCAACAAACTTCAAGCTCAATATCAGGATAAAATAATCGCTGGTGGCTATTTAGAACCACGCCCTTTATACACATCAACTGCATATGATAAGGTTGGAAATAATGGAATAGAAAGCAGAACCATACATCTTGGAATTGATTTTTGGCTACCCGCCTTAACGCCTGTACATGCTTTATTTGATGGGGAAATTGTAACTGCGGTGAATGATGTAGGAGACAAGGAATATGGTGGATTGGTTATAATAAAGCACTCTACCGGAACATTCGATTTTTATACTTTATACGGACATTTAACTGTAGAAAGTGCCTTAAAAAATAAGATTGGTGATAAAATTAAAAAAGGAGATCGCATCGCAGTTTTAGGAAACTATCCGGAAAATGGTAATTGGGCTCCGCATTTACACTTTCAGTTGATGCTTTCAATGCTAGATTATCAAATCGACTTTCCCGGAGTAACCTATCTAAATCAAATCGAAATTTGGAAAAGCATTTGTCCAGATCCTAATTTGTTATTCAAGAATGAAACATTAAGTTCTAATAAATTAAGGACAAATAATGAACTTATTGATTTCAGGAAAAAACATCTTGGAAAAAGTTTAAGTTTACAATACAAGTTACCTATAAGAATTGTTCGCGGTGCTGGTCAATATTTGCTAGATCCATTTGGTAAAAAATACTTAGATACGGTGAACAACGTTGCACATGTTGGTCACGAAAATTATGAAGTTGTAAAAGCCGGGCAGAAACAGATGGCTTTATTAAACACGAATTCTCGCTACTTGCATGAAAACATCAACCAACTTGCTAACGAATTGATCAAAACGTTGCCCCCTGAATTAAGTGTTTTCCATTTTGTAAATTCCGGAAGTGAGGCCAATGAATTGGCTATCAGAATGGTTAAAGCCGTAACCGGCCAACGCGACATTGTTGTCTCGGAAGTTGGCTATCATGGTAATAGTAATATTTGTGTTGATATTAGCTCCTATAAATTCGATGGCAAAGGTGGCACAGGCGCTCCTGAACATACTCATATTATACCTTTACCGGATGTTTTTAGGGGGAAATATAGAGGAAAAAATGCAAGTGATTTATACGCGAAAGAGGTTAAGAAACAGCTAGATAAAATTAAAGCGCAAGGCAGAAATATTGGTGCATTTATAATAGAACCGATTATTAGTTGCGGGGGGCAAATAGAACTGCCAGATGACTTTTTAGCAAGAGCATATAAATATATAAAAGAAGCTGGTGGCTTATGTATTTCTGACGAGGTACAAACCGGTTGTGGCAGAATGGGTAAAACGTTTTGGGGATTTCAGTTATATGATGTGATTCCCGATATTGTCACTATTGGTAAACCATTAGGCAACGGACATCCTGTGGCTGCAGTGGCCTGTACCAGAGAAGTCGCTGATAAATTCGCTAACGGCATGGAATATTTCAATACTTTTGGGGGTAACCCGGTTTCTTGTGCTATTGGCACCGAAGTGTTAAAGATTGTTAAGCGGGATAAATTACAAGAAAATGCTTATAAGATAGGTGAATACTTAAAGGATGAATTGAGAAAATTGGCCATTGAATTCCCTGTTATAGGTGATGTGCGAGGGCAGGGTTTATTCCTTGGAATTGAACTGGTCGACCCTAAATTGAATCCGCTTTCAGAAGAAGCAGATTATTTAGTAAACAGGATGAAGGATCACGGGATATTAATGAGCACAGATGGCGCCGACCGTAACGTGTTGAAAATTAAACCTCCAATGGTTTTCAACAAGGAAAATGCTGTAGAATTAATCTTTTATTTAAGAAAAATATTAGCGGAAGACTTTATGAAGTTTTATTCATGTTAAGTCAGAAATGAATTCAACATGATATTGGGTAGTTTTTTTCTCGATCGAGATCAATCTCATTTTTTCATTACGTATAAGTACTATATCTTTAATAAAAAATTAAAAGATGGAAACACTTAAAAATAAGGTAGCATATATTACAGGTGGCACCAAGGGAATTGGATATGGTGTGGCACAATCATTATTAGAAGCAGGGTTAAGAGTGGCTATTAGTGGTCGAAATTTGCAAACGGTAAAAAAAGCTGCTGCAGAATTAGGCAAAGAGGATAGCGTTTTAGGAATTGCTTCAGATGTATGCAATTTAGATGATGAAGAAAAGGCTATAAAAAAGATAATCGATAAATGGGGCCAACTAGATATTGTGCTGGCCAATGCAGGGGTGGGTCATTTTGCGCCTATTGACGAGCTTTCTAAATCAGATTGGCTCAGTATGATTGAAACGAATCTTACCGGAGCGTTTTATACCTTAAAAGCGTCGGTAGAAGCTTTGAAAAAGTCACAAGGGTATTATATTACCCTGGCCAGTTTAGCCGGGACAAACTTTTTTGCTCAAGGATCAGGGTACAATGCATCAAAATTCGGATTGGTTGGATTTACTCAAGCAGCCATGCTCGATCTAAGACCATATGGGATAAAAGTTTCAACCATTATGCCTGGATCTGTTTCAACACATTTTAATGATAATAAGCCAGATGAAAAAGATACCTGGAAAATTCAGCCTAAAGATATTGGTAAACTTGTAGTTGACCTATTAACCATGCACCCACGAACATTACCAAGTAAAATTGAAGTAAGGCCTTCAAGACCAGATTTGAAATAGGTTAGACGAACGTAGTTTTATTCGGTGTCTGAAGAAATTTTTGTGTGGTTTTCTGAAGTATTTTTAACCATATGATCAACTTTATGGCTCCTTAGGTCGGTTCTAATAGATATTCCAATCTGTAATCTATCAAATGCAACACTATTAAAATGGTTTTTTAAATATCCCAATTGTACTTTACTATTTGGAGTAACTTTTATTCCCAGCGCTGCAAAAAGTCTATTTTGACTAAAAATATCATCTTGAAGGTTCAAAAATATCTCTTCATAAACACTTAAGGAGAAAATATTTGTTAAGAGCATAGAAACTTGTAATCGATATCGCGTTCTGTGTTGTGTGCCCGTGTTGTTTCCTGAATTTAAAAATCGGTGTTCTAACCTATAGCGATGCTCAAGATGCAATTTCCAGAATGTATTCTTTAAACTAATCTGCTCGAACAGACGATTTTCCTTGGAATAGATCTCCACTGGTAATTCTTCAAAGGTACTGTCAGTATTCAGAAACCCATAACCAACAGCTGCGGTAATATTTTGGTTAATATCATAGTTTAATCCCGAGAGCAATAGTAATTGGTTGAAATTATTGGTGGTTTCATATTCCCTAATCTGAGATCCAGTGATAATACTTAATTTATCAGAAATTCTGTGGTTCCCCGAAAACATATACCAGGCTCCTAACTTATTTTCGCCGTTATTTTGTGAGAAAACATTTACAGCGATTAAAAAAACGATAAAGAAATATATATTAAGTTTCATATCATTAAAAACAAAAATATCACTAGACGATTGAAAAACCATCTTAAGCTTTATTGTCTAATCTTGTGGTTACTGTTTTGGATTTTAAAAGGGACTTTAAAAAAGTCCCTTTTAACTTTTATTTAAATATTCTCAGTTAGGTGGTGGTGCTCATCAATAAGCGGTCCGCCTTCAATAATTTGTTTTGAGGCTTGGTTGGCAAATTTTTCAAAATTCAAATGAAAAGAATGCGCAAGCTGAATAGATTTACTCACATATATTCCTTTTTGCAACCAAGTATTCATTGGGTCTAATAATTCAGTTGGAACATTAGGGCAATATTTAGGCATAAATAGTCCAAAAATGGGATGTTGTTCAAAATCAACATTATCTAAATCACCTTTCAGAATTGCAGTTATCATTGCACGCGTATATTTTAATTTGATTCGTGATCCAACTCCGTATGGGCCTCCGCTCCAACCAGTATTAATCAACCAAACATTTACATTAGCATCTTGCATTTTTTTGCTTAACATCTCAGCATAAACCGTTGGGTGCAATGGCATAAATGGCGCACCGAAACATGCGGAAAATGAAGGTACAGGTTCTGTTATTCCCGCTTCTGTACCGGCAACTTTGGCAGTATAACCTGAAATAAAATGATAGGCTGCTTGCCCAGGTGTTAGCTTAGATACTGGAGGTAAAACACCAAAAGCATCACAAGTCAAAAAGAATATATTCTTAGGATTTTTAGCATAAGATGGCTGTTGAATATTATCTATATGATAAATTGGATAGCTAACCCTTGTGTTTTGAGTAATGGAGCTATCCATATAATCAACCTCTTTAGCGCCTTCTTTAAAAATAACATTTTCTAAAATAGCACCCGGTTTAATTGCCCTGAAAATATCCGGTTCTTTTTCTTCGGTTAAGTCAATTACTTTGGCATAACAACCTCCTTCAAAATTGAAAATGGTATTATCGGCCGTCCATCCATGCTCATCATCACCAATTAATCTACGGTCTGGATCGGCAGATAGTGTGGTTTTGCCAGTTCCTGATAATCCAAAGAAAATTGCAGTATCTCCTTCTTCACCAACATTTGCAGAACAGTGCATTGGCAATACGTTTTTATCAATTGGCAAGATCATATTTAAAGCAGAAAAAATACCTTTTTTCATTTCGCCTGTATAAGCTGATCCTCCTACCAAAGCAACTTTTTTAGTAAAATTTAAAATAGAAAAATTCCCTTGACGAATACCATAAGATGCTGGATCTTTAGCAACATAACCTGGTGCACATAGGACTAACCATTCTTCGTGAAAGTTTTCTAATTCTTTTTCATCAGGACGCAAGAACATGTTATAAATAAACATATTAGACCAAGGGTATTCTGTTACTGTTCTAACATTCATTTTGTATTTTGGGTCTGCACATACATAACCATCTCTCACAAAAATTTCTTTACCAGACAGATAGTTTATAATTTCATCTTGCAAAAGATCAAATTTATCAGGATCAACAGATTTATTGATCTTACCCCACCAAACCCTGTCTTTCGTGTATTCATCTTTTACTAAGAATCGATCTTGTGGTGACCTTCCGGTAAATTTTCCAGTATTTATGGCCAGGGTGCCGTTTGAAGTTTCGGTTCCCATTCCTTTTTCAATGGTGATCTTCTGAAGTTCTTTTGGTGAAAGATTCCAATGGGCCATCACATTTTTTAAGCCATATTTACCTAAATCTGTATTTTTAGATGTGGTCGATAAATTTTCCATATTATTTAGATTTATTATTAAATTTTATTTAAAATGGCCATATTAAAGGCACTAATATTAAGGTCACAATTAAAAAAATGAGCAATAAAGGTGCTCCAACCTTTAAATAGTCTACAAAGGTATAACCTCCCGCCGACATAACCATAGCATTTGTGGTTGTTCCTACCGGAGTTAAAAATGCGGTTGAAGCACTAATGGCTACAGCTATCATAAAAGGTTCTGGAGATAGTTGCAAAGTACTAGCTGCTAATATAGCTATTGGGGCCATTAGTACTGCCGTTGCAGAATTATTAATTACCTGGCTTAAGCCTGTAGTTAACAGAAAAACACCACCTAATAACATAATTGGATGTATAGACCCTAAGGATGTTACCAAACTGTTCGCGGCTATTTGGGCTGCACCAGTTTTCTGTAAAGCAATACCCATAGGGATCATAGCCCCTATCATAATAACGCTTGTCCAACTTACAGCATTATAGGCTTTTGAAATCGGAATACATCCGGTTAGAATAACAATCCCGGCTGAGATCAATGCAGCAATTGAACCTGGAACTATATTGAATACTAATAAAAGTATCATTATTAATAATGCTACCATGGAGATGTACGATTTACTGGTAAGATTCTCCACATTTTTTGCCATACCTTCCGGACTACCACATATCACAAGATTTTCGTGTTGACCTTTTAGATTGTCGATGTCTTCCCAAGTACCTCTAATAATAAATCCATCACCAGCTCTTACTACAATTTCTTTTTCTAAATAAGGTTTATTATTTCTTGAAGCACCTAATAACTGAACTCCAAATCTTTTAAAATAATTTCCGAGTTGAATTTTTCTACCCACTAAAAACGATTTTGGTGTAACCAGAACTTCTGTCATTCCAACCTCCTGATTAATTAGGTTATGCTTTAATTCATCCGCAATTGGTTCTAATGGTAATAAACCAAGTCTGAACGTAATCATTAATCTATTTATGGCTTCGGTTTCACCTTTAACAGTGATGATATCATGGTAACGCATATCATCAGTTGGAGTAGGGAACTCAATAAATGGTCTAGTGCCTTTTAACCTATTAGGATGCCTTCTTTTTAATCGGATTACTTTTACATTAAATTTTCTTTCAAAATCCCAATCGCTAAAAGTTGTGCCAATAAGGGGAGATAATGATCTAATACGTAACCTATAGTAATCATCTTCAATTTTATATGCCTCTATCCAATTATGTATGGTAGAGTCAATATCAACAGGTTTATTGTTAGTTTGATTTTTAGGTAATAATTTATGACCTACATATCTAAAATAAACTAAGGCAATTATTAATAATGGAAATCCTATTAATCCAAATTCAAAGAATGAAAATCCTTCTTTACCTGTTTCTACTAATGCATTACTTACAATAATATTAGGTGGTGTTCCGGTTAAAGTCAATAATCCCCCAGTATTAGAACCAAAAGCTACTGGCATTAATACTTTAGAGGGTAAGGTCCCCATTTTCCAAGCTGAAGAAATTGTTACGGGCAATAAAGTAGCAACAGTACCTGTGTTACTCACAAATCCTGAAAGAACTCCAGAACCTAAAGTTAAAATAACAAGAAGTTTAGGAAAGCTTTTTCCTGCCCATTGCACAAATTTTTGCCCTGCTTGTGCCGTCCAACCCGTTTGAGAAAGCCCTTCGCCTATAATAAAAAGGGCAGCAATCATTATAACTGTTGGATTACTAAATCCACTTAATGTTTCTTTTGCATCTAAAATTCCGAAAATATACAAGCTTAGCATTGACAATAGTGCAACTATATCGGGTGTGAATTTCCCCCAAATAAAAAGGGCAATAGTTATAATTAATATGATCAACATTAGATTAATCATAGGTCTGTCATCTTGACTTTAGTTGTAAATTGATTTAGAAATTATCGGTGTAATAGTCATGTAAATGTGTTCAAATATTACATTACAAAATTATTGTAACAACTATTATACAATCATGACATTTGTCATTTATTTCATTTATTTACG
>Ga0224506_10002961_pt1 | contig 11402 bp, 11 predicted proteins | sample SF_Jan12_sed_USG_2_FD_169108 | JGI IMG/M metagenome (GOLD analysis project Ga0224506, IMG submission 169108) | Sediment microbial communities from San Francisco Bay, California, United States - SF_Jan12_sed_USGS_8_1 | ecosystem: Environmental > Aquatic > Marine > Sediment | place: USA...
ACCGGGCATAACCGGTTCGTATATCGGTTTGTTACTACTCGGCGGTGTATTTACTTCCATTGGCACTTTCTCCTCATCACTGACCCACAATCAGATCATTGCCTTTGTCCTTGCGGTTTTTCTTTGCTTTTTTCTGTATTCAGGTTTCCGCTCCATTGCCGGGATCAACCTTTGGGCCAGTTCGGCATTGATCATTGATCAACTCGGAATTATATACCATTACAACTCCCTGAGCAAAGGCCTTCTGGACACACGGAATATCGTTTACTTTTTAAGCGTGATTCTGTTTATGTTGTTATCCACAAAACTTGTAATCGGAAGTCGGAAATGGTGAAATTACTGGAAACCCGAAAACTGGAAGGGATACTAAAATACCTTATTGGTATTCTTTTACTTATCCTCCTTAATATTATCGCATCGAGGCATTTCACCCGATTGGACCTCACTGAAGAAGGGCGGTATACCATCAAGCCCGCAACCGTAGAATTACTTACAGCACTGGACGACAACGTGTACATTGATGTATACCTCGAAGGCGACCTCAATGCCGGGTTTAAACGATTACAAAAAGCGGTTCAGGAAACCCTCGAAGAGTTTGAGTTTTATTCAGACCACAAAGTCATTTACCGGTTCGTTGATCCGGGGCTGGCCATGGGACAAAATGCACGCAACGAATTTATGGCCAACCTGGCAGCCAAAGGAATCACCCCAACCAATGTTATTGATACCCGTGATGGCGAGCGAATTGAGAAAATTATTTTTCCGGGCGCCATTGTCAGTTACGGTGGAATAGAAAGGGCTGTAATGTTACTTTCAGGGATGCAGGGTGAAGAGCAACTAAACAATAGCATTGAAGGTGTAGAGTACGCCATTGCTTCCACAATTTATAAACTCACCCGCATTGAACGAAAGCGTATAGGGTTTATTCAGGGGCATGACGAACTGGACAGTCTGGACATTCTGTCGCTGCAAAATGCCTTATTTGAATTTTATGAATTGGAGGAAATTGACCTGCCACAAAAGAACATTAGCCCCGGTATAGATCTGATCATCATTGCCCAGCCGAAACAACGGTTTAGTGAAGAGGACAAATATAAGATAGACCAATTCATCATGCAGGGGGGCAAGGCTGTATTTATGATAGATAAACTTGAGGCCAACATGGATAGTGCTTCAAATGAGATGAACCTGGCATTTCCATATCAGCAAAACCTGGACGACATGCTTTTCAGGTATGGCATCAGGCTCAACAACGACCTGATACAAGACAATAATGCAGCCCTCTACCCCATTGTTATCGGATACATGGGCACTCAGCCTCAGGTAATGCAAATGCCCTGGCCGTTTTTCCCGCTGCTTAATCAATTTCAGGAACACCCCATCTCAAGAAACCTCAACATGATATTGGGTCGGTTTGTGAGCACGATGGATACGGTAAAGGCCGACGGTGTGATAAAGACACCGCTTTTGTTCACTTCCAATTATAGTCGGTCCATGGGGGCTCCGGTGAAGGTGAGCGTAAACGACCTGCGCAACAACCTGAAACCTCAGGATTTTAACAGCAAATTACTTCCCGTGGCATATCTTCTGGAAGGTACCTTTCAGTCAGTATTTAAAAACCGATTTCTACCCAAAGGCGCTAATGCAAGTGATCTGATCACACAGAGTCAGGAAACAAAAATCCTGGTGATATCAGATGGTGACATTGCAAGAAATGAAATTAACCCCACTAGCGGCCAACCGGAAGACCTTGGTACTGTCCCATGGCTTCAGGGTATTCACTTTTCCAATCAGGAGTTCTTACTTAATGCCATCGCCTACCTGACAGATGAGAATGGAATAATTACGGCCAGAAACAAAGAAGTGATGGTTCGGCCACTTGATAAAGTGAAGATATCCCAACAGAAACTAAAATGGCAGATATTCAACATGGTTTTACCTGTAGCAACTATACTGGCCCTGGGTCTGATTCTGTTTCTGATTAGAATAAAGAAAAACACAAAATTTATTTCAGAATGAACCGGCAGCAAAAAAAGAACATCAGGCTTATTGGCATGCTGACTATCACATTCGCCTTTACCATGATTTATGGTCTGTGGAATACTGGGACAAAAGGAGGATTACAAGTGGATAAGTCACTTTTTAGTCTGGAAAACACCCTGAATATTAATAAGATTACAATAAACTCAGCAAGGGAGTCAGGAACGTTGGAATACAAAGGAGGTCGATGGATTCTCAATGATCGTTACCCCGCTGATCCTTCCAAAATACATATCTTTTTTGCCATGGTACAGCATGTGAGGATAAGGCGACCTGTTGCCAAAGAGCTTGAACCAATGATTTCCAACCATCTGGACACTGCGGGATTGAAAATTAAACTCTATGAAAACGAGCAGGAGGTATTGTCATATGAGGTTTGGGGTGATAACAACCAATCGGTGACCTATTTCAGAGATCCTGGTAACAATAATATTTACCAGATGGAATTGCCGGGATACCGCACTTATGTGTATGCGCTGATAGGAAGTGAAATTGATGCCTGGCGCAATTCACTTGTTTTTAGCCAGATGAAATGGAGAAACCTTGCTGAAATCCATATTAGTTATCCAATGTCACCTGAAGATAATTTTAAGATTGTGCCTGATCAAGGCATGTTTGGTATTGAAGGCCTTCAGGAGACTGACACAACCCGATTATTTGATTATATCGACCATATATCGCTTCTACGCGCTGACAAATTCATCTATACCAGCCTGCCGACGGAAATGAAAACTGATCTTAAAATTGAACTTTTTGACGTAGGGAAAAACAAAACCTCGCTTGAAATATTCAGTCAAAATGAACCTTCCGGCCCGGCTGTGGGCCGTCTGGATTCCACTGATGTCATGGCCTTTCGCCGGGAAATTATTGATGGATTATATAAAACGATAGATTATTTTAAAAAATAGTATAGCAAGGTGAAAAGAATATTTTTATCGAGCCAATTTTGTTTTAAATTTACCCCGCTAAAATCGGCCTAACTACAATATCATAATAATGAAATTTATTGTCTCTTCTGCGTCTTTACTAAAACAGCTTTCATCTATAAATGGCGTGGTTACTACCAATCCGGTGGTTCCCATTCTGGAAAATTTTCTATTTGAAGTTAGTGAGGGGTCTTTAACCGTAACTGCTTCGGATCTCCAGACATCCATGATAACTGAACTCGAAATAGAATCGAAGGAAAGTGGAAGCATCGCTGTACCGGCAAAAATATTAATGGAAACCTTGAAAAACCTGCCTGAACAGCCCGTCACTTTCTCAATTGATGAAGAAACATACAGCATTGAGTTGAGCTCAGATAACGGGCGATATAAGCTCTCCGGTGAAAATGCAACAGATTTCCCTAAGGTACCTGTCGTTTCAGATGATTTTAGTATAGATCTTTCGACAGATGTATTGGGCAAGGCCATCAACTCCACTATTTTCGCGACCAGTAATGATGAACTCAGGCCAGCAATGACCGGAGTATATATGAATCTCAGCGACACCAACACAACGTTTGTATCCACAGATGGGCACCGCCTGGTCAGGTACAGGAGGGTAGATATTGCCTCTGAAAACGGCAGCACAATCATCATTCCAAGAAAGGCGCTAAACTTACTAAAATCAACACTACCTACGGAGAACACCAGTGTGACTATTGAATTTAATATGGCCAATGCTTTCTTTAAGTTCGGCAATATTAGAATGATATGTCGCCTGATTGATGAAAGGTTCCCGGATTATGACAATGTCATCCCCAGTGATAATAATATAAAAATGACTATTGACCGGCATGAGTTTCTAAGCTCACTTCGCCGGATAGCCATTTATGCCAACAAAACAACGCATCAAATTCGGGTGAAAATCACAGGAAGTGAGTTAATGATCTCAGCCGAGGATCTCGATTTTGCCAATGAAGCCAATGAACGCCTTACCTGCGAACACGATGGCGAAGATATAGAGATCGGGTTCAATGCCAAGTTTATGATTGAGATGCTGAACAACGCGCAATCTGACAGAATAGAGCTTCACCTTTCCGCACCAAACAAAGCCGGTCTCATTTTCCCTGTAGGTCAGGATGATAATGAAGATATGCTCATGCTGGTCATGCCTGTGATGTTAAACAATTACGTTTAAACTGACATAGAAAACATTTGCTGATCGGGACTGGTTCTCCAAAGTCTGGCATCGAAGGCCATGCAGATATTTCGCAGAAAGGTTCTTCCTTGTTCAGTCACTTTTACTTTTTCACCAAGTTGAACCAGGCCATCTTGCTGAAGGGGCAATAAACGTTCACGTATCGTTGAGCCCCTTTCGCCCATTTCCTTATCGGTAATACTTGTTTCTCCGAAACACATTATTTCAAGTATTTTCTTTCTTATAAACAAGTCTTCAGCCGTCAGTATATGCCCGCGAAAAATGGGTATCTCACCCCTATCCACACGCTCCAGATAGTCTTCCACCTTCTTTTCATTTTGAGCAAAACCATACCAGCTATCACTAATGGAAGAAACACCAAGTCCAACCATTAGCTGGGTTTTTCCTGAAGTATAGCCCATAAAGTTTCGGTGCAGTGTATTGTTTCTCCAGGCCTTAAACAGTGAATCTTCCTCCAGACTAAAGTGATCCATGCCTATTTCGACATAGCCGGCTTCTCTGAGTTTCTCACAACCAAGCTCATAAAGGGCTCTTTTTTCCTGATCCTTAGGCAGATCCGCTTCGGTAAATTTTCGTTGGCCCAAACCCTTAATCCAGGGCACATGGGCATAGCTGTAAAAAGCAATCCTTTCGGGCCTCAGCTCCAGGGTTTTCCCAATGGTCTCTTCGATATTTTCTTTATGTTGAAAAGGCAAACCATATACCAAATCAAAATTGATGGAGCTATAATTTAGTTCCCGGGCCCAATTCACTGCACGTTCCACATTTTCCCATGGTTGCAGGCGGTTTATTACCTTTTGAATGGCTGTACTTGTATCCTGAATACCAAAACTTACTCTTGAGAAACCCAGTTTAGCTAGTGTTTCCAGATGCTCCCGGCTGGTATTATTTGGGTGACCCTCAAATCCAAATTCAGCCTGTGGTAAAACCCGGGCACCATCAAGTATCCCACTGATCAGGTTTTTAATATTTTCAGGACTAAAAAAGGTAGGTGTTCCTCCCCCCAGGTGTATTTCCTGAATCACCGGACGTTCGCCCATTAACTCCGTATACATTTTCCACTCCTTCAACAGCGCAGTGATATAAGGCCCTTCGACATCATGGTTTTTGGTGATCCTTTTATTGCAGCCACAAAAAGTACAAAGGCTTTCACAATAAGGCAGGTGAATATACAAACTTATACCTTGCTGTTCATTGCTTTCTTTAACTGACCGGACAACAGATTGCAAATAGGTATCGGTATTAAACTGATCCACATCCCAAAAAGGCACAGTCGGATAACTGGTATATCTTGGGGCGGGCACATTGTACTTTTTGATAAGCTCTTTCATATATTCCCTTTGGCTTGAAAAGAATTAATAAATATTAACAGTGCCCCAATGGGCATTAATACTGACGAATAAAACAATCCTTCATCAATATTCATTGGCAAGTGTAATCCCAATGGAACAACCATGGGTTGAAAAACCAACAACATCTCAGAGATGATGAAACCTGTAAACAAAACAACGATTCCCCCTTTAAGAATCCAATTGATCCGAAGTATTTTTGATTGTATAAAGAAAAATATAATCCCTATGCTTAAAAATCCAATGAAGATCAGGTGGAGGTATGCCATGGGAAACCCTCGTTGATTGAAGACAAAACGGGCCACTGCACTAAACGAAGGAACAAATTCCCCAATGCTTTTCAATAATAAAACGACCACAAGGATCCATAATAAATTACGCTTAAAGGAAGGCTTGATAACCATTATCGGCTTATATAACACGTTGATAAAAAGTAGAATTCCAACGACCTGAACAATAGAAATAATCCCATTTACCTGATGCCATACCACTCCGGGATCCAGCCAGAGTACAGAGAGAATAAATTCAGGCAGAACTGTTAATCCAACTAAATAAAATACCGTTTTTACCTTCTTTTCAGGGAGGCATATCCCACTTAACTCAACCGATTGGAGGAGCAGGGCCATGATTACCAGTACAAACCAACCATTATACTGGAAGTGCAGGTAAAAATATATTGAGAGGTCATACCAATAGGTATCCCGCATGCCTTTTACCATGAAAATAGCGAGTAAAAATGGCCCCAGTGTTGATAATACGAAATACAATAATCCCAACTTCAAAAAACGACCTGAATAGGTTATCGTGATATCCCTTTCTTTTATAATCAGCCAGGAATAATAATAGGTTATCAGAATGTGAAGCGTACTGAAAGTAATGGAAAAGCCTGCATACCCCTGAAAGGGGAAGGTGAAAAGCATGCCAGCCACACAGACTTGCAACAGCCAAAAAATTATTTTAATCTTTGAATTCCAGTGGTCAAAGTAAATGGAGACCAAAATAAACATCGCATTGAATCCCCAACCCAATAAAGCCACATGTGAATGGGTATGCACCAAAAATCTAAAATTCACATAGGTATTGGGCGAAATGAAAAAATACCTAAGAAAAGCTCCCAGGCAGGCTATTAGAAAAAAATAAAACAAAGTAAGGCGGACTGCACCTTTCATTATTCCTCCGCCTGAAAGTAATCAAAGAAAATATCCAGGTGATTGCTAATCCTAACCACCCCCACCTGATTCGTTTTCATGACGTCACTTCCAAGTTGATGCACTTCCGTTGATAATACATCCACATATCTGGTAAACATCTCCAACTGCTTATAGGATTTCCCGGCCTTTATATTTTCAATATCATGATTAAGGCCATTTTTTAATGCTTTAAATTCCTCGATCTTGACATTTTCCAATTTTCTGCCGGTTTTATTTATTTTTTCTCCCATCATAAGAATGAAATCTATGCTGACGGTATCAATTTTCCATGGACCTTCCGCTGATAACTCCAAAGAAACCTGCGGATAGACATTAAGTTCTTGTACAAGGCGCTGTTCCTCCGGATTTTCTGCTTTTTTTTGAGAACAACCCATAACAACAGACAAAATCAATAAAAAAAGTGTATATCTCATCATTATCAAAAATCTTTTTTTGAAGCTACTTTTAACGTTACAAGAATGGGCGCAACAGACCAGACAAACAACATAGAGAATGAAAGTATGACGCCTGTGTACGAACCAAAAAATAATTTAAAAACAGCGCCGGTGTAACCTAACAACGCTGCTATATCCAGTTTAAGCATGATAATCACTCTTGAAAGGTCAATTGGATTGAATAAGGAAACTCCCAGCGCAAATTTTTCCAGTGGGTACTCGTCAAATTGTACTAATAATAACAAAAACAGGCCATCGTAAACTATGGCCATAAAGAGCCAAAAAACCAAGGCCAGTGCAAATCCCTTCATTTTATTATTATTATTTAATGCAATAAGAAAAGAAATGGAAGAAAAGGTAAACGTAAGTAAAATGCCCGTAGCCAACAAGTAAATAAACTGACTGAACAGTTCTGAATGAAATATCCCATACATAAAAAAGGGCACACATAGGCCGACAATAAAGCCGGCGGATAAAGACACAGCCAAACCCAGATATTGGCCCAGAAAAATATCCTTTCTTTTAATGGGTTGAGCCAGCAAAAGTTCAGTAAATTCCTTCGAATTATAATAATGCATGACACCAAACAATGTCCCCACGAGAGGTATCAGGATAGTAATAATATTCATCAGGCTGATCATGGCATTGGAGAGGTCGCTACTCAGGTACAATAATGAAAACGTAACCAGTAAAAAAAAAGCAAAATAAACCAGGTTCCACCAGCTTCTGGTCAGGTCAAAAAAGCTGTATTTCAATATCCTTAACATTTGATTTCCTTTCATTACCCTTCTTTTCCGTTTGTTAATATTTCCGCAATCACCCTTTCCAGGTCATCACTTTTACCTAATTTTATCATTTCTTCGATGGTGCCCTGAAAGTAAACCTTTCCTTCCAACAGAAAAATAATATCCTCAGCGAGTTCATTCACCAGGTTTATAATATGTGTAGTTATCAAAATCGTTTTGCCTCTTTTTCGCTCATCCCTGATAAAGTCTTTCAACCTAAGTAAGGCCACCGGATCCAGGCCAACCGTTGGTTCATCGAGAATAAGGTACTTACTATCAAACATGAGCGTAACCACAATATTTACTTTCTGCCTTGTCCCCCCCGACAATTCGCCAAGTTTCTTTCCCAGCGAAGGCCTGAGTTCAAACAGGTCTATTAAATAATTTTCCCTTGTTTCCTGTGGCCGGAAATCCTTTATCATATTAATCAGTTCCACGACTTTCAGGTTATCGGGAAACCTGGCAATTTGCGATAGGTAATCGATATCCTTTCGGTATTCCCAGCAACCATTAATCACCAGATCACTGACTTTTACTTGTCCTTTATCGGCTTTTACCAACCCCAAAATAGTCTTGATAAGGGTAGTTTTACCTGAGCCGTTCGGACCCAGAACAGCAGTTATTCTACCTTCTTTCAACAGGACATTCACATCTTCCAGCACCCTGGTCTTTCCGAAATTTTTATACAGGTTTAACAGTTGAATCATAAATCGAATTTTTTCATTTGCGGAGACTGGTCTATCAGCCCCTCAGGGGTAAAGGTAGGGTTTACTTTTTCTGCAAAATTAAGAAATTCCGTAAACATGCTTCGCAGCAGTAAAATGGAAGTGGGTACGGTTTCAACCAGATAAGCGTATAATTTTACCGGTCTGTAGGGCACATCACCTATACCATCGCGGTTCAGGTCATAGCCCGTATAATCAGACCAATAGTTACCATCGTAAATATTATAGTTTTTCCGTGCATTGGTAGACAAATTGAAGGTATTACCAGAGAAATTATTACCTGAAATTACATTATCCATACAACTACCTAATATTTTCAAAGCCCATCCATTGTTCATAAAAGTATTCCTTTCAATTATTATTCTGTTGGCACTTTCTCCATATATACCAATGGTGTTTTGTGAAAAGGTATTTTTTTCGATTTTGCCATCGTATATTTCCTTCAGCAAAAGACCATAGGAACTTGAACCCCAGTTGTGATCAAAAGTATTGCCAATCATTTGAATATTTCTTGAAAACATTACGGCCACTCCTGCTCCATTATCTCTAAAAACATTATTTAAATAATCATCATCGTTGGAAAACATAAAATGCAGCCCGTACCGTAGATTATATTCACTAATATTGTTTTCAATCAGGCTCTCATCGACAAACTCCAGGTATATTCCATCCCGATGGTTCCTCACTTCATTATTCAATACCTTAATGTTTTTACTATCCCATACATGGATGGCATTTCCCGATGATATTTGATTGATGGCCTTGCCTGTAATTCGATTGTTTTGAATAAGAGTAAAGTGTGCTTTCTGCAGATAAATACCAAAAAAAGTATTCAACAGCACATTATCAAGTACCTGACAATATTTCCCCTTTACCTGAATTCCAGCCTGATCTTTTATATAGCTGGTGCCTACGTTTTGTATTTGAAAACCGGCAATCGTCACACTGTCAGATTCAACAGTAATTATTTCACCCCTACTTTCCCCATCGATGACCGGGTATCCTATTCCTATCAGAAAAATAGGTTTAGTAATGGTAATATCTCTTTCGAAATAGTTACCCTTTTCCACGATCACACTATCACCTGCCTTTGCATCACGTACAGCTCCTGTAATAGTAGTATAATTACAGGAAGCGCATACTTTCAATATGTGGGCTTTTGATTGATATGTAGCGGATTTAATGAGGAATAATGTAAATATTGATAAGTAAAAAATCTTCATGGTTCTTTTAACACGGGCAAGTTGGTAAAATCTTTCACCAATTCATCCCATTGGTATATTTTATTTTCACGCTGGTTCAAACTGTCAATTAAATGACTTTCTTTTTTAAATGGTGTAAGAAACATGCCCATGGGGCTGGGCAAATCCGGGCTCCTCAAAAACACCACCTCACTTACCGGGAATAACTCCTCCTTTCCAGAAAAGACATTTGTCAACAGCAATGTCTTTTCGTCTATGCTAACCCCTCCTTCCAGCATGAAGTTGATCATGCATTCTACGGCATCAAAGCTATAGGCTTTTCCTTTGGAAGTAACAATTTGAGTAGCATAACGCTTATCTACGATGGTCATTTTACATGAATGACAACCTGCTTCACCATAACGAATGGGCTGTGGTTTCACAACACAGCCCATCATTAAAATTAACAAATAATATGCTAAAAGGTTATATCTGCTTTTCTTCATTTTTTTTCGCAAGGTAGAAAGCAGCAAAACTAAGAAAAATACCCAATCCCATTAATATTCCTCCAATATCAGGGTAACTTGTCGCGTTGAAGTTGAGTAGCATTTTTGATCCAAAAACGGGTGGTTGATAAGCCATTCCCGGTATTTTTATTGGTGCAAGAGGATCCAGGTTATGTCCATAGTCATACTCCCACAGATAGAAATCATAAATACCTACCGCTCCCATTAGCAACATCACGACTCCCCATACAAGGTAGAGGTATTTCTTTCCTATAAAGACAAAGACTAGTCCAACCAAAGCCATAAAACCCGTAACATAGGGGAAAATTTTTAATTCCGGAATAGAGTCCGGTTCAATGTATTTCATGCCGATGTAATGGTTCAGAATATTAATATTCTGTAGGGTATAATCCGTATCACCGGTAATTTTCGAAATCCATATATACATTGCTATCCCGTCAGGATACTGCGGGGCAGACAATGTAATTTTCCACATGGGAAAAACAAAAAGTGAAAGCAAAAACAACACCCCCACTACCATTAATATTCTTGGTAAGAATTTCATAGATAAATATTGATATAAAACTAAATCCTGCAAGAGCAGGATTTAGTTTTAATGATGTTTAATGTTTGTTACTCTTCCTCTCCTAATGACCATTTCAAGGTCACATCGGCATCAGCTGCAGATACCCTGACATAGCCTTGCATTTCCTGATGCAAAGCTGAACAGAAGTCTGTGCAATAGAAAGGATAAACACCAGGCTTTTGAGGTTCCCATAACAAGGTTTCAGTCTGGCCGGGCATAACGAGAATTTCCGAATTGTTAGCACCCATCACACTAAATCCATGCGGAGTATCCCAATCCTGTTCCAGGTTGGTCAGATGCCAATACACCTTATCTCCTACTTTTATACCTTCAATATTGTCAGGGGCAAAGTGGCTACGGATAGATGTAATGTAAACACGAACTACATTACCTTCTCTTACTACCTTCACATCATCTTCAGACTTTGCCACATGCGGGTGTGC
>Ga0224506_10002962_pt1 | contig 11402 bp, 9 predicted proteins | sample SF_Jan12_sed_USG_2_FD_169108 | JGI IMG/M metagenome (GOLD analysis project Ga0224506, IMG submission 169108) | Sediment microbial communities from San Francisco Bay, California, United States - SF_Jan12_sed_USGS_8_1 | ecosystem: Environmental > Aquatic > Marine > Sediment | place: USA...
TCTTTTGGGCCGTTGGCTGGGGTGGGCAAAAGATCATAATAATCCCGGATAAAAACGCTGTAGTTGTTTTTACCGGTGGCGACTACAATTCGGGAACAAACCAGTTTAGCCTTTTTGAAGATTATATTTTGCCGGCTATGAAATAAAAAGCTAAATAACTTTATGTCCGTTTAAAAGCTCGCGGTATCAGAGCATAGGCATATTGTGATTTTTGACCTAATATGTTTGTGCAATGAAAAGAATTAAAACAAATTGTGAATAGTATGGCTGGTTTTTTTGTGAAGTCCATATAGACACATGCGGATTAAAATAAAAAGATTATTATGCGCGAAAATAGAATGAATAACAATAAGCCAAGTAATGAACTGAAGTCATTATACTTTGTTGCCCTTGTAAATGTTGGTATTTGGGCCATCGGCTTAATTGCCCTTGTTTTTATTTTACAAAAAGGTGGAAGTCCAAAAGGGATGTTTGTAATATTGGCCAGTGGGGTTGCTGTCGGTACTCAAATAATTGCCTTAATCACTAAACTCAAAAAACAACAGTAAAAAAACAGGCATTATTTATTAAAAAATAACGGGGGATTATGGATTATCGCTTGAAGATGTACTCCTAAAAGCTATATCACTAAAGGGCGTAGGCTCTACTCATGGCAACACATGTGCCCATCTCTCCGGGCCGAAGCACAACCTATAAACTTACTTCCTAACCTGATTATACCTCCACCCACACTGGACTCGACCATCCAATATGGCCATTCTCCTGAATCACCCGCAAGTAGTAATAAGCCGCCGTACCATCAAAATTCTCGTCAGTCACCACGGCTTTATGAGCCCTGGCTGAAGAAGGAGTAATCTGCTGAATTACTTCGCTGTTTCTGAGCAACTCCAGGGCCTTGATCTTGTCGGTGGTCTCTACCTCAAAAGCGATCTCCGGAGCCTTGCCATTATAGCGCGCTACATCATTGCCCCAGGCGCCATTCACGGACAGATGGACAAAAATCTTATCACCGGTAGTGGCATAACAACGCCTGTTTTTCAGGGCATCCACAATGCCTTCAGCGCTCACTTCCTTTACCCATACCGCTGCAAGGCCTACGCCTATACCATTATGATCACCGCTGGCTACAAAGCCCAGCTTGTACTTTTTCTCAGCCAGGGCATAATTGATAAATCCTTTTGGGTTATCGATCGGTTTATGCCTGGTTACATTGAGTTCACGTGGACAACCCGGGTATTCCGCATTGCCACGACACTGGAAGATCTCCACAATGGGCTGGTATTTTTCATCGTGAATTTCCCAGTCGGTGGGGTGTACTTCATCCGCCGGGTGGTGGGGTATGCTGATGCAATCGATGTTGTGCTTATGAAGAAACTTCCACAAAGTGCCCGCATCTTTCGTCTCATCATTGTTCACAGAATAAATCTCATTTTTATTTCTAATGGCTTTATGCGCCTCTGCTTTGGAAGGGAAAATGATGTTTTTATGTCCAACACCAGACTTTATTTCCACATTTCCTTTACCATTGGAAAGGGTCCATTCCAGTGAGGGCAGGGCTACAAAGCGCTCCTGTTCGGAGTAGAAATCAGTCATTCGGAGGCTCTTGCGCCAATATACTTCGCTCAGCGCGTAGCCATGATCGGTGATGCCCATAAAGTCATATCCCTCCGAATAGATGCCGAAGCGATAGTCGTCGTGCAATGTTCCATCACAACCGGCAGGCCAGCAACTGGAAATTTCCGAATGCTCATGCAGGTTGCCCACTACCAGCGTATATTGCTCACCCTTGTAGGTCATCGTTTTTCGTGCTACCCATGGTCGTCCGCTGATTTTTGGCACAAAGTCTTCATTGGGGTGGTGCTCTTCTACTATTGAGGGTTTCAACTGAAGGCCTGAGGAACCACGGTGTTTTAATGATAACTGAAGTTGGTGCAATTCCAGTTTGCTGAGGCGGGTGCGGTTTCTTCTTTCGTTGACTCTCACTTCTCCGGGGGCCAGTTCCTCAGCAAACCATTTTTCCGGACGTGTGGCCAGCCAACAACTGTTATCTTCACCAAAGATAACCGATGGCCGGGCAGTCTCGCCTTTTTGAGAGGTCTCATGAACGATAACAGGTTCAGACCATCCCTTTTCTGTGTTTAGCTTCGAGACACGGTATTTCCAGAACGGATTGCCCGTAAAGTCGCCACCACAATGGGTGAAGGCATATAGTTGATTGTTGTGGTCTTTTACAAAAGTAGGTAGCTGATCATTTTTACCATCGAAAAGCCATTTGCCCGATTCCGGTTCCATGATTTTGCCATTTTCATAGCATACCATGGCACAGATCCTGTCGCCGGTAAAATTATCCCCATCTTCCAGCCGGTGTGACCGCCTGTTGTTTTCCCAACTGATCCACAATCGGTCTGTTGAATCAAAAGCCAGTGCCGGGTTGGTATTCATATTTACCCGATCAGTAAATGCACCGCCAATGGCTACAGGAACGGTGTCTTCTACTGTGCCATCATTCAGTATTTTCATTGCTATGTTCTGGTGCACCCCATCTGTGATGCTATAGGCCATGTATAGTTTCCCGTCTTTTCCAAGGGTCATGGCCGGGTCAAAAAGGCTTTTCCCCGGTACGGCTATTTTTTGTGGCTTTTGCCACTTTCCTTTCGCATACTGCGCTACATAAATCGAAAAATGACCCTGGTCCAGGCATTCCCAGGCCAAAACGGCCTTGCCCTTTTTAGGGGTGATCAGTACGGGTTTAATAAACTTCCCGCTTTGAGGTGTAAACACCCGGGCAGCGCCAAAACCTTCTTTTTCACCAGTGGCCACGCGAATGACCCATTGTCCGTCTTCGATGCTTGTCCAGGCTATCACGGGTTTACCACCCGGTGCGCAGGAAGCTACGGGATACTCATATTGTCCGGCCCGGGGAGTAACAGGGGCCTGCTCCTCCCAATTCCCGTTATTAAACACAAAAGCAGAGATTAGTTCTTTATCATCCGGGTAGGACAACCTTCTCAATGAAAAAAGCCAGGACCCTCCTTTTTCATCCGAGACCAGATTGGGGTATTCCTCATGTTCATTTTCAAACTCTTTGAGGGTAAAGCTATTCAAAAGTGAAAAAGGATTTTTACTTACCGTATGAGTATTCAATGAAAAAGCGGGCAAAATTTGGCTTGTTGCCACTGCCAGCCCTATGTTTCTGATAAAAGTACGTCTTTTCATCAATGTCGTTAGGATTTGGAGTAAACGAAAAGTGTCGGTAAATTTATTATAAATAGTGGGCCATTAAGGAATTATTAATGATAATTTAGCCACTCTGTCTTTATTTTGGCGCTACAATAAAAATACGGGTACATCATGAAAAGAATAATTTTTACCTTGGGCCTGTCTCTAGCTCTGATGGGATTTTTTTTCATCCGGGGAACAGTAGAAGAAAGTAAATCTGCTAAAAAGCCCAATATCGTCATCATCCTTTCCGACGACCAGGGTTATGCAGATGTCAGTTACCATGATCACCCTGAGGAAGTGTCCACCCCGGCCATCGACGCACTGGCAAAAAGCGGAATGGTCTTTACCAACGGTTATGCCAGCGCCTATGTGTGCGCACCCACCCGCGCAGGACTGCTGACAGGCCGGTACCAGCAACGCTATGGTTTTTATCAGGCCGCAGATTCGAGAGAGGGTCTGCCCCTGACGGAAATATTACTTCCTCAACTGCTCAAAGAGAAAGGTTATAGCACCGGTGTTTTTGGCAAATGGCATATCGGCCTGGAACACCCCTACCGGCCCAACCAAAGAGGATTTGATGCGTTTTATGGTTTTCTGGGGCACGGCGCCCACGACTATTTCGATCTGGAATGCGACCCTTCCGATGCACACCAATGCATCTACAGAAATCATGAAACCATCAATGACCAGGGCTACCTGACCGACAACCTGGCTCGCGAGGCCAATGCCTTTATCCGTAAAAACGCTAAAGCCGACCAACCGTTTTTCCTGTACCTGCCCTTTAACGCTGTCCACTGGCCATTGCAGGCCCCTGAAGAAGACATTGCCAAATTCAATACCGGTGATAAAGAACGCGATGTACTCCTGGCCATGCTCTACCGGATGGACCTCGCCGTGGGCAGTGTGATTAACACCCTGAAAGAAACCGGACAGTATGAAAATACCCTGGTTTTTTACTTTTCCGATAATGGAGGGGCGGCCAAAAATAAGTCGAACAATATGCCCCTGCGCGATTATAAACAAAGTACTTATGAAGGAGGTCTTCGCGTACCTTTTATCGTCTCCTGGCCCGACCGGATCAAAGCAGGAACAAGTACAGATGAGCCCGTAATCTCCCTGGACATCATGCCTACCATTTGTGCTACACTGGGCATTGACCTGCCCTCCGACCGCGTCTATGACGGAAAAGACATGACGTCTCTTTTGAAAGGAAAAAAACTGAAAAACCCGTTGCATGACCAGTTGTTCTGGGATGGCGACCAGGGCCAATGGGCCGTAAGGGAAGGAGACTGGAAACTGGTCTATGACAAAAAGAGACAGCTCGGGCTTTTTAACCTGAAAGAAGACATCGGTGAGGCCAATAATCGGGCTAGTGAACACCCCGAATTGACAAAAAAACTGGAACAGCGCTATAAGACCTGGCGGGGCGAAATGGGTGAACCGATGGGGAGGAGAAATTAGATATGAGATGTGAGATATTAGATGTTAGGCAGGGTGAGCCCTCCCTTCACATTACGCTTCAAGGATTGCACAAGTAGCCAAATAGTTTTTATATTTGACAATGGCTTCCCATCTACCCGGATATGAGTATGATGTTTTTATCTCCTACAGGCAGAACGACAATCGTTCCGGCTGGGTGACGGAGTTTGTAAAAATGCTGGAAGACGAGCTATCAGCCACCTTCAAATACCCCGTGTCCGTTTACTTTGATTCCAATCCACACCATGGGCTTCAGGACACCCACGATGTCGATGGGTCGTTGGAAGAAAAAGTAAAATGCCTGGTGTTTGTCCCCATCGTTTCCCACACCTATGGCGATACAAAAAGTTTTGCCTGGAATAAAGAGTTGCTGCCTTTCCTTGAGTTTGCCCGTAATGAAGACCATGGCCTGAAGATAAAACTCCCCAACGGCAATGTGACCAGCCGTGTATTGCCTGTGCGTATCCACGACCTCGACAAAAACGATACGGCCCTTTTTGAGCAGACCACCGGTGGGGTGATGAGGAGTGTGGATTTCGTTTACCGGGCCGGTGGAGTCAACCGGCCCCTGCTCCCCACCGACAAACGGGAAGACAATATCAATAAGACTTTCTACCTGGATCAGGTAAACAAGCTGGCCAACGCCATCAAAGAGATACTGGATGCCCTGGCCCAACCAGTGCCTGCTGAAACAGCACCTCAATCTCCGGCCGTTGAAGAAGAACCAGTGACCCAACCAAAATCCGGGGGTTTTAACTGGAAACGGGCCGCTATTGTGGGTATGTTCACTCTACTGGCAGGGTTGCTGGTCTATTTTATTTCCGGCCCCGAAAACACACCGGTAAAGGAAGAAGTTCGGGTCGCAGTGCCCACCGAAGTCAAACTGGCCGTGATGCCCTTTGAAAACCTGAGCGCTGACCCCGACCAGGACTATTTCGCCGATGGCACTACCGGCCAGCTGATCCAAAACCTTTCCCGATTGCGCAAGCTCAGTGTCATCGGGCATGCCACGATGAAATATTATCGTAATACCGACAAAAACGCACTGGACATTGGAAAAGAATTGGGGGCCACCCACATACTAAGTGCGGGGATACAGAAATACGGAGACAAAATCAGGGTAAATACCGAACTCCTGGAAACGGCCACCGGTCTGCAGGTATGGGGCGAGACCTACGACAGGGACTTTGCCGACCTCATCCAATTGCAGGACGACCTCACCGCCTCCATTGCCGGGCCACTTCTGGGGGCCCTGACCAGGGAAGAACTGGACGATACCCGTACACGGGGGACAGACAACGCCGGGGCCTACGACCTGTATTTACAGGCCCGTTATGTGAGCGAGGTAGATTTCTGGCAAGGGTCTTTTACACGGAAAGAATTTGACCGTGCACAGGGACTGTTTAACCAGGTGATTGCGATGGATTCCGGTTTTGCACGTGCGCATGCCGGGCTTGCCAACCTGCTGGGTATTTTTTATTTAAATATCGACAAGTCTGCCACCCTGAAAAGTGAAATGTTACAGGCCATTGAAAAAGCAGAAAGACTGGCCCCTGATGATGATTATGTGCTGGCCGTTACCGCTTATGTTTATTCCGTGACAGAAAGGCCAATCGAGGGATGGGGGCTTGCTAAAAAGGCAGTCATGCAAAATCCCGGGGAGGTTTTTAACTGGTGGATACTGGCCTATATAGAAACGTTTGAACTTGGCCTACAAGATAATGCGATAGAACATCTTAAACATATTCTTAAAGAAGATCCTTATTCAGAACATGGTTTGGCAGGTCTTGCTGCAACATATCTTCATACCGGAGATTTTGAAAAAGCAGCAAATTATGCTGAACGTGGCCTTCACATATACCCCATGGCCTTCTGGCTCATGGTAGATATGTATATCATTTCAATTAACACCAATGACCTTGAACAAGCTGAGGAGTGGTTGAAAAAATTAGAAAGTATAAATCCGGCATCAGATATTTACCTGACAAACTACAAGGCCATGTTGCTGGCCAAAAAGGGAGACAAAAAGGGAGCATTGGAACTAAGGCCAGAACAATCATATGTTTTTATTGTACTGGAAATGTACGATGAGGCCTTTGAGCGGTTGTACCGCTTCCATGAAGAAAACGATCGCTCAATCTATATGCGGCTAAAATACGACCCGGTTTATGCGCCTGTCCGTAGCGACCCACGATATCCTGATCTGCTGGAAAAAGAGCGGATAAAATATGAGGCCTTACTGGAGAAGTGCAGCGTGAGTATGGAGGAATTGCTAGGGGAATAGCTGTTTTTTACTATGTGTAAAAGGCTTTCCAAAGATTTTTATATTATTGCAGCACGAACAAAATATCTTTTATGCCCACCATCTTCGGACATGCTTTTGCTGCGGCGACACTTGGCAGCAGTTTTCCAGCTAAAATAACCTCCCGGAAGTTTTGGTTACTGGGCATGGGCTGTGCCATCCTCCCCGATGCGGACGTACTGGCCTTTTCCATAGGCATTCCCTATAATCATATTTTGGGCCACCGGGGATTTTCCCATTCCATACTTTTTGCGCTGATTACCGGTCTGGTTGTGACCTTCCTCTTCTTCAGAAAAGACCTGACGCCCAAACGGGCCTTTGCTTATGTCTTGTTTTTCACCGTATGTACGGCCTCACACGGCATACTCGATGCCCTCACCAGCGGTGGACTGGGTATTGCTTTTTTCTTTCCCTGGGACAACACCCGCTACTTTATGCCCTGGAGACCGATAAAGGTGTCGCCACTGGAGATGGATCACTTCATAAGTGAGTGGGGGAAACGGGTAATTTATAGTGAATTGTTTTGGATTGGCGGCCCGGGGTTGATATGGATCATTTTAAGTCGGGGCGTAAAAAAGTGGGCCGCAAGGACTATGAAAAAGGATGCATAAAGGAGGGATTGTTGGCTGACATATTCAATTTTAATAACGTCAAGCGTAGGCTCATTGATTGTCAATAATCCCAAATTCCACATAAAGCGGAAGATGGTCTGATCCGATATCCGTTCCCGCTTCTCTGTATCTGATAAAGACGGTATTGGTATGAAGAAAGTGATCCACTGTAATAGAAGCTGGCCAAAACCAGGTAGGCCATGAAGTCTGTAGCCCAAATCCTTTTCTGCTATCCTGTAAACCTCCGCTGTCTAATAGTTCTTTAAAGCTTCCAGAATAAGAGGTCGTGTTTAAATCCCCAACTACAATTGATTGTCCATTGTAACTGGAGACAAATTCTCCAACCTTTTTTAATTGAAAATTACGTCTCTTAAAATATCCCTCCGAAATGGGTGGAAGTGGGTGAGTTGCTATTATTCTTAATTTGTGATCCTTTAATCTAATGTAAGCCGCTAATGTGGGTAATCCATTTTCCGAGACATCTAATTCCGTTATATTATCGAGGCCTAATTTACTAAACATGGCTATTCCAAAATTATCTGACCTGGGAACCTCTCTTTTAAAAGAGTACTCCTCCAATTTTTCTCCAATCATTGCTTGCCAGTGCTCAGTGTATTCCTGCAGGATGATGATATCCGGATTTTTAGCCTTCAGGTAATCCAGGACATTATCGAATTGTCCATTTGAGCTTAGTAAGTTTATGCTGACCAGCTTTATTGTTTTGTCAGTTGCAGCCCCATGATTACCTCCATAGTAAAGTGGCAGGAAATCCTTTGCAGAAAGCATCAGAAAAGGGATGAAAATTAAACTTAGCCTCCAGTTATAAAGCATCATAATGGCAATGAAAATCAACAAAGAAACAAAATATTGAAACTGAAAATGGCTCAGCAAGTCCAGTATCCAATTACTCGATCCAAATATCCCCAAAGTAATATTGATCGAAATGATGGAAGCAGAAATGATGGGGATTTCCTTTAACAGCCTTCTCATTATAAAAAATTATTCCTTTTCCATTTTGGGTATTGCCCACAACAACGGGTCATGGATTATGAGGTCAATCCCATCTTTCCATACACCTTAAGTTTTGTATCACGTATAAACGTGACGGCACAAGCTAAATGTACAACTTTTAACCCGGATTAAGCCATGTGTTTAGGCCTTCCGAAGAACATACTCACAATTTACTTAGTTGTACGCCAAACGCATTTACTTTGTCCCAATTGGTATATTCAATTTCTGTACGCGTGTTAGTGGGCCCTTTGGTCATCCACATAATAAATTGAATCATGATTCTATCAAAAAACGTGTATCGCTTATAGTCTAGTTTTCCTGCAAATACTTCAACCAAATCCGGTGTCCAATCAATGGTTTTAAAAAATTTTACCACATAAGGGTTTGTGCCCGGTGTGTTTTTTTCAGATTTTCTTGCAACCAGATTTACAGAAAAGAAAGCTGTTTTAATGGAATTAAGCTGCTTTTTATGGGTGTTTATAAATTTAATTATTTTTTTATTATGAATTCCGTATCTAATGCTTGAGCCGATAATAAGTCGATCATAATTGGATACATCTTCATTAAAATCATCTATTGAGAATAGCTCAACCTTCTGGTTGTTTTGCAGTAATACCTCGCAAAGTTTATTGCAAATTTTTAGCGTTTGTCCATCTACCGAAGAATATATTATACCCGTTTTAAGCTTCATCATATATTATATAATAATATCTTAAATACGTAAACGGCCTTAAGAAGCAATTAATAATGCTTTAAATATAACCGAATACGCCGTTTTTAATCTAAAAGTTATTCACCCCTATGCCCTAAAATTAACAAAGTTTTAATCCGTAAAAAAACAGAGATCAACGAATACTTCCATTGTAAAATAGGGTGTGGTTAGCCTTTTACACTATGTTGCTGCCCCTTTATAATCCCCTACTCACGATCTTCTACAATCTCGCTCGTGCCATTTTTCACACTCACAGCCTCATAGAGCGAGGCATATGCACTGCTCACCCACATAATGGCTGGAAAAATACCCACGATAAGCATCACCAGGCCCAGTATAACAATAAAAAAGGACACAAATCCCATGGCAAAAATCGTCCATCCGTAACCATTGGTCATCCTCCAGCTTTCCTCCACGGCCTCAATGGCGCCCATTTTACGATCCATCACCAGGTATTTTACAAAAGCCAGTTTACATGCAAATATGATCCCGGGTACAACCAGAAAAATAATACCCAGCATGATGATCCCGGCTACCAGGATATTAGCCAGTACAATATTCATGTAATTTTCTTTAAAGCCGATGATCAGGTTGTGAAAATCAGCCTTTTCTCTCCTTACGGCCTTCACAAACATCAGACTGCTGCCATAATCAAACACCGACAAGAGCAGGAATCCATAAGTGATGGCGAAAATAAAAAACGATCCCAGTACGATGGCCTGTATACCTCCCTCTGCCTGCTTAATTGAAATTTCTCCGATGGATCGGAATACCTGTATAGGCATCTGAACCAGGCCAACAACAAATACGACTAACAGCAATGCCAGAAAATTGTCGGATATGACCTGCCAACCGTTCCCAAAACTACCTCCAAAAGTAGGTTCAATTTGATTTTTGATTTCCTTTTCCATGATATAAACCTTTTGGTCATTTGCTTTCAATCGTAAATCTATACACAGGCGCTTAGCTTTTATGAATACTTAAGTGCTGTTTTTCATTATCATACTAAAGTATCTAAGGGGTTAATTTTTCCGTTCTTATATTTAGTAATAAATGTAAACGGAATATTATTTCAGGTAAAATGATCAACTACCTCACTATTGGTTTACTCATTATTTCAACGGCCCTTGCCCTGGCCGGGCTCCTGGTAGCAATCATTCTTAATAGAAAATACGACTCTCCATTATTTTTTGTACTGATCTTTCATCAACTATTCACTTATATTTTCGGTTTTTACGGCCTCTGGGGACAGTTGGCGCTTACGGCCTTCCTGTCTCCTGTGATCAGTACAGCATTGTTTGAAAAAATAGCGGGTATATCTTTGTTTACTGCTTTTCCCTTTATGGTAATGGGCTGGTCGATGTTGTTGGTGGTAGCGGAAAACCTGACGCAAAGTAAACCCAAAACGCTGCTCTACAGGATAGTCCCGGGGGCTGTATTTATACTGCTTATTGCCCTGGGTGTTCTATACAGAAAATTACCTTCATTAAACATCACAGGAACCCTCATATACTTTTTCATGGCTTTCAACACGCTCGCTTCTGCTCTTTCCGCAATAATATTATTTCGTCATAAAAAGAAGGAAGTGCTATTGTCGGGCAGGAGCATTAGACATCTGGCAACAGGAATTATTATTTCTATGCTGTTACTGGGTTTTTTAGCCCCTTTGCTGAACAATGAAATTTATTTTGTGTTGGCTTTTATCCTAATATTTTTCATGAGTGGGGCCTTCATCCCCTTGTATATCCGGTATGTAGCTGATATTTCACCCTTGCTTTTGCAAACAAGTAGTAAAATTACTTTTGCAGCCTTTTGTCAAAGGTTTGAGATTTCTAAAAGAGAGGAAAGTATCATTATGGAAATATGCCAGGGCCTGTCCAATCAGGAGATTGCTGACAAACTCTTTATCAGTCTGCAAACAGTAAAAGGGCATACCTCACGGATTTATGTAAAAACGAACATTAAAAGCAGGGCTCAGCTGATCGCCATTATGAATAATATCCAATGACATCAGCGTGAAATAATGCGGGTTAAATTTATTTACATGCAAAAAGTATATTTCCCG
>Ga0224506_10002964_pt1 | contig 11399 bp, 12 predicted proteins | sample SF_Jan12_sed_USG_2_FD_169108 | JGI IMG/M metagenome (GOLD analysis project Ga0224506, IMG submission 169108) | Sediment microbial communities from San Francisco Bay, California, United States - SF_Jan12_sed_USGS_8_1 | ecosystem: Environmental > Aquatic > Marine > Sediment | place: USA...
AGAATAGGTCAATACCCGATTATTGGGCAGGGATGTCCGTGCTTGGGCCGGATACGGTCCTGTTCAGAAAGAATGCCGGAATTCATGTTTGTTCAGCGTCCACCCTCAACTAGGATCATCGTATAAAAATCACTTGCCAAAAAAAACCCGGCAGAGCCGGGTTTTTTCCAATGGTAGTGATTTGGCTTTATGCCGTGTGCGGCAAACCGATTTGTTGGCCACTGCCTGCCCAGCCCATCATGCCGCCGCGCAGATTTAGAATATTTTCAAAACCGTTTTGTGTCAGGAACAGGCAGGCCTGGGCAGAACGGGCGCCACTGCGGCAAACCAGTACGACTGGCTTGTCCTGGTTGATTTCCTGGATACGCAAGGGGATGGTGTGCATGGGCATAACTTCTGCACCGGGAACCGTACCGCCGGCCACTTCTGCGGGTTGACGAATATCCACGACCTGGACATCTGCCTTCTGAACCAGCATTTCAGCCAATTGTGGTGCTTCTATCTCCTTGATACTTGAAAACATTCTAATCTCCTGTGCATAGTCATTAAGAATTTCGCAAAGTATATTAGCTTTTTCTTATATTTCAAGGCCTGACACTTTTATTTTTTACCGTATATTTACCTGGGAGAACGAACTTTCACATGTCAGCCAGACTCGAATTAAAGGATTTTCAAGCCATTGCCGAAAAGACTATTATGCTCGCAACTGGCCGCCCACAATGACAGGTCAACTGCATGACAATGAATCACCACGGAGGCCATTTTGAGTCAAACTAATACCCAGAATACTGACGAATTACTTGCGGTAATTAACCTGCTGGCCGGTGCGGCCCAGGCCGGTGCCAAGGGCATTCTTGCACAAGCCGCATTTAATGTAATGAAGGCCTCGGAGGCCGTTGCCAAGGCAAAAGGTCTGGAACTGGATCAGCATATGCAGGATGCGGCCAAAAACGCCCTCAACGAGGCGCAATCTACCTTGTTGAATGCCTCCCAGATCCCGGGTGCCATGGATGAGGCCAAACAGGATATTATTGCGGCGAAGCAAAAACCCTATGAAATAGCAGAAAAATTATAAGCAGGCTTGTTATTTATCAATGATAACGCTGGGGGCGATTTTCCCCTTCAGCATATCCAGCAGTTCAATCGACATATTCTTGAGACGCTTCAGGTCGATATTTTCACTGGTCGAGATACTCTTCACGGTCTTGGGGCTAATCATGACATGCCACAGGTCCAGTTCATCCACGTGCACGTAAAAGGCGTGTACGGCTTTGAGTTCATCCGCCGCAAAATCATCCTGCAACGCGGGATCGGCAAACAGTCTTTCAAGGTATTTTTTCAGGGACTTAAGCTGATCGTCCAGTATATGGAACTTGCTCAAGGAGCTTTTCTCCACCGCCATCGCACCGGTATACCAAGTGGTAATAGGTTCCACCAACTTTTTTAAGTCATCTTTCATACTGATTTTCGAGTCTCTTTTTACTTATCGTCGCCACTGCACACAAATATCAGATCCCACACCCCATGGCCAAGTCGCTTGCCACGTGCCTCAAACTTAGTTAGCGGCCGATAGGCCGGTCGCATGACAAAAGTTTTATCCGGGGATGTATTGTGAAAGCCTGTCGCTGCATTCATTAGCCCTAACATATGCATAGCATAATCTTGCCAGTCCGTCGCCATGTGAAAAATCCCACCTGACTTTAATTTGCGCTGCAGCAGTTGTACAAAATCCGGCTGCAGCAGGCGCCGTTTGTGATGGCGTTTCTTGGGCCAGGGGTCCGGGAAAAACATAAAGGCCTTGTCCAGGCTATTGTCACCAATCATCCCCTGCAGCACCTCCACAACATCGGCACAAATTACACGAACATTAGTCAGGGATTGCTGTTCCACCTGCTGTAGCAGACTGCCAACACCGGGACGATGCACTTCGATGCCCAGAAAATCGGCCTCTGGCTGCCTGGTAGCCATTTCCGCATGGGCCTTGCCGTCACCAAAGCCGATCTCCAGATAGCGGGGCGCCTGGCGACCAAACACGGCATCCAGGTCCAGTAACTTAGGAGTCATCTCGAGCATGTATTTGGGGCCCAACACGTCGAGGGCCTGTTGCTGAGCCCGGGTCAGACGGCCTTCACGGCGCACAAAACTGCGGATACGTCGCCACTGACGCTTGTCGACCATGGGTTATATCGGATCTGCCAGAACGTCGATCAGGCGATGGCGCCTTCCAGCGGCGACGAGGCACTGGCATAACGCTTGCGCGGCATGCGCCCGGCCAGCCAGGCTTCACGACCGGCCTCAATGGCCTTTTTCATGGCCGAGGCCATGAGTACCGGGTTCCGGGCTGCCGCGATTGCCGTGTTCATCAGCACCCCGTCACAGCCCAGTTCCATGGCCACGGCGGCATCCGAGGCCGTGCCGACGCCCGCATCGACCAGCACAGGTACTTTCAGCTCATCGATAATGAATTGGAGATTATAGGGATTGCGGATACCGAGACCGGAGCCGATAGGTGCGGCGAGGGGCATCACAGCAACACAGCCCATGGCCTCCAGTTCGCGGGCGATAATCAGATCATCGGTGGTGTAGACCATGACCTTAAAGCCATCGTTGATCAGCACCTCTGCGGCCTTGAGGGTCTGGCGTACATCAGGAAACAGGGTCTTTTCATCCCCCAGCACTTCCAGCTTGACCAGGTCATGCCCGTCCAGCAGCTCCCGGGCCAGGCGACAGGTGCGGATGGCATCCTCGGCGTTATAACAACCGGCGGTATTGGGCAGAATGGTGTATTGATTGGGTGGTATGGCATCAAGCAGGTTGGGTTCGTCCGGGTTTTGCCCAATGTTCGAGCGACGTACCGCCACCGTAACGATCTCGGCACCACTGGCCTCTGTCGCCAGGCGGGTCTCCTCCAGATCCCGATATTTACCGCTGCCGACCAGCAGGCGAGAGTGATATTCCTTACCTGCAATTACCAGCGGAGTGTCATCAAATGCGATTTGTGTCATGGGAATTCCTGCTATGCGTGGGCCATACCGTTAATACAGCCTTTAATTAACAATTTCGAAGGACCGGGATTATACCTGAAATATCGATTCAGCCACCGCCAACGGCATGAACTATTTCTATCCTGTCACCGTGACTCAGGGTATGCTGTGGATAGGCGCTGCGGGGGACAATTTCCATGTTGACCTCCATCGCGATGCGACGTCCCGCCAGGCCCATTTGTTCGACCAGCTGGGCCGCTGTAAAATCTTCGGCAACGATTTGTGCCTGACCATTGACTGTAATTTCCATGCCGCAAGCCTACGAAGGAACGGTGCACAGGTCAATTGCTATCCGGCCTGAGATGCACCAAAATAGCCTGATAATGACAAGCACCAGCCATGGAGAAAGGGGGAATTATGAAGGAAACAAGTAAATACACCATTGATGCCAAAACCGCCCATACACTGGATGGCCTGTTCCGGGCCCGCGTTAAGCTAACACCCGACAGCATCGCCTATCGTAATTATGACAAGGCTAACAAGCACTGGGTCGATTTCACCTGGCAGGACATGGCGGACTATGTTTCACGCTGGCAGGCGGCCCTGAAAACGCTCGATCTGGCGGAAGGCGAGCGGGTCGCCATGATCCTCAAGAACAGCCCGGAGTGGGTCGCGGTCGATATGGCCACGCAGGGTCTGGGGCTGGTCAATGTCCCCCTTTATACCGATGACCGTCCCGAAAATATTGCCTACATCCTGAATGACTCAGGCAGCCAGGTGCTGGTACTGCAGGACACCAACCAATGGAAACAGCTGGCGCCCCTCAAAGCCCAACTGGCCAATATTAAAAAATTCGTCATCATCGAATGGGATGGTGATAACCCCCTGACCGATAATGATGATCGGGTGGTGGCGGCACGTAAGTGGTTACCCGAACAAGCCGGTCCGCTCAATGAGCGTGCAGGTGACCCGGATAGACTGGCCTCCATTGTCTACACTTCGGGCACCACCGGTAAATCAAAGGGTGTCATGCTTTGCCACAGAAATTTTCTATCGATTGCCGAGGCCTCCTACACCAGCCTGGAAATCTTCCACGACAACCTGTTTCTATCCTTCCTGCCCCTGTCCCATACCCTGGAGCGCACCTGTGGTTATTACGCCGCAATGATGTGTGGCGGTACCACCGCCTATGCCCGTTCAGTACAATTACTGGCCGACGATATCCAGAACCTCCAGCCGACGGTCATCATTTCCGTACCGCGTATTTTTGAACGCATTTACGATCGCCTCAACGAACAACTCAGTAAAGGCTCAGCCGCCAAGCGGGCCATTTTCAATATGGCCGTCGCCGTCGGCTGGAAACGCTTCCTGGTTTCCCAGAAACGGGCATGGTATGGCCCGTCCCAGTTACTCTGGCCTGTTCTTGACAAGCTGGTCGCCCGCCAGGTACATGCCAAACTGGGTGGCCGGGTACGACTCGCGGTCAGCGGCGGGGCCGCCATCCCCTTTCCCGTGGCAAAGCTGTTTCTCGGCCTCGGCTTCAATCTGGTGCAGGGCTATGGCATGACCGAATGCAGCCCGGTAGTGTCCGCCAATATCCAACGTTATAACGACCCGGTCAGTGTCGGTAAAACCCTGCCCGGGGTTAAAGTCCGCCTCGGCGAGCATGATGAGCTGGAGGTGAACAGCCCCGGTGTCATGCTCGGCTACTGGAATAACGAACAGGCCACCAGGGATGTCATGACCCAGGATGGCTGGTTGCGCTCAGGCGACAAGGCCAAAATCACCGCTGATGGCTATGTCCACATCACCGGTCGCATCAAGGATATTCTGGTGCTGTCCAATGGAGAAAAGATCCCGCCAGGTGATATGGAACAGGCCATTACCCTCAACCCCCTGTTTGAACAGGCACTGATCATCGGTGAAGCCAAACCCTATTTAAGTGCGCTAGTGGTGATAAACCCCGAGCACTGGGAAGAACTGGCCAGGTCCTATAACCTGGATCCCGGTGATAAAAACCAGATCGGTAATGAAAAACTCAACAAGGCACTGGTGAAAAAGGTCGGCGAATGTTTGCATGACTTCCCAGGCTACGCCAAGGTGCGACGGATCACCCCCTTACTCGACCCCTGGACGGTTGAAAATGGCCTGCTCACACCGACCCTCAAAATCAAACGGCCGTTGGTGATCAACCAGTTTGAGCACGTCATCAATAGTATGTACTGATACCGAGGCTTTTAGCGGGTGTAGTTCAATGGTAGAACGGCAGCTTCCCAAGCTGCACACGAGGGTTCGATTCCCTTCACCCGCTCCATATTTTCTCCCAAGGTGTGCGTTCCGTTTGCGAAATACGCAAACGCGTCGATTCGTTTCACCCCTGCCACAGATACTGTTGCCAATACTGTCAGTTATTTTCAATTGCGTTCAGCAAGTTATCAATCTCAACGGGCTTGGTTATATAATCTGCAAAACCGGATTGCTGTCCCTTTTTAATATGTTCAGGCATCACGTTTGCGCTCACCGCAACAACCGGGATATGCGATGTCTTGGCGCAGTCACGCAGGACTGCCAGCGCCTCATATCCGTCCATACCAGGCAGATCAATGTCCATCAATATCAGATCGGGTAACTGACTTTGGGCAATATCAATACCACGTTCAGCTGTTTCCGCAGATAGCAAAGTATAGGCTGGGTATTTTCGCAAGATACTTTCCAGCAGAATCATATTGGCCGAATTATCTTCGATATACAAAATCACCTTTTCCTGCTTCGGCTGGGCCAGCGGCTTTGCCTGCTCATGTATTTGTGTAACTTCCCTGTTGTCGGCCTGGTTTGAAGCCGCAAAAGGTAATTCGATCCAGAATGTACTGCCCTTGCCATATTCACTTTCAAAGCCGATCTTACCATTCATCAATTCGACCATTTTTCGGGTAATCGTCAAGCCAATACCGCTGCCTTCAATATTCTCACCGCGCAGGCTGACACGCTGAAAAGGTTCAAAGACTTTTATGTGATCTTTCTTTTTAATACCCACACCCGTATCAATAAAGGAGATGCGCACCATAGGTTGATTTGAAGACGGATCAGGCTGGTCATTCAGGTGGCAAAGAACCCGCACGTGACCTCCCTTGCGATTATACTTGACGGCATTGGACAACAGGTTAACGAAAACCTGTTTCAGGCGCTGTAAATCCGCCAATACACAGTGACATTCAGCGGAATCTACTGGCTCAATAATAACGCCATTGCTGATGGCCAATGGATTCACCAGCAGCAAGGCACTGTCCAGCACCTCCATGAATTTGACAGGTTCTATGGACAGCGATATTTTTCCAGCATCAACCTTGGAGATATCCAGTACCTCATTAATCAGCTGCAACAGGTGCCGACCGGCTGTCATGATATGGCCAATACCGGTCTTTTGTTCTTCGTTCAGATTATCATCATCGAGCTGTAATAATTGCCCAAAACCCAGGATTGCATTCATGGGGGTACGCAACTCATGACTCATGCGGGCCAGAAACTCGGACTTGGCGCGGTTGGCATAATCGGCCTCCTGCTTTGCGGTGAGTAATTCCTGTTCTTTACGTTTCCGCTCTGCGATATTATGAAAAAAACCAAAGTGACATGTTCTGCCCTTGTACTCCGTCAAATTGAGCGAAACTTCAACGGGCACACATTCACCGGATTTTATTTTATGTTCTGTTTCCAATAGCAAGCCGGGATGGTTGCGAATGTCCTCTATATGGGCCGGCATATCATCATCACTAAAATTTGGATCCCAATCAGGAATACGCCAACTTAGAATCTCCTCTTTTGTTGCACCAAAATGTTTAATAGCCGCCTCATTCACATAGATCATGCGCGCCGATTCACTATCGATAATAAACATGGGGTCAGAGGTGGATTCAACCATTTTCCTGTATAACTGCAGATCCTGGGCAGCCTGTTCACGCTCAGTAATATCATGAAAAACCCAGATGCGCCCATCCAGATCCAAATCACCAACCTTTTGTAGTGGACGGGTATGGCGTTCAAAAACGCGCCCATCCTTAAAATGTAATATGTCAGTCGATTCCCGATCACTGTTATATAATTCCAGCACCAGTTTATAAAATGACTCGGGCTCGATTAACTGGCTGGTACCGCATTTAAGAATCGCCGCATCATCTCCGGCGCTAATCAGTTCCTGCGGGATGTGCCACATCTGCCCGAACCTGTCATTGGTATGCATAACCTTGCCATCACCACCCACAACCAGAATACCTTCCATGGCAGATTCAATAATCGAGCGCAGTTTGGTTTCACTCTCACGCAGAGCATGTTCCGCCTGCGCGCGTTGGGTAACATCACGGGCAATCGCCAACAGGTATTTGGTGCCCGCCTGATGAAAGGATGTGATTTTTACTTCAACTGGAAACCTTGAACCATCCTTGCGCTGTTGCACACCATCTACCGAAACCGATTTGCCAGGTTCACAGCTTGCCCACACGGCAAGTAACTCCTGCTTGCTGACCCCCACCTCAATATCAAATATGCTGAGTTTTTTCAGTTCCCCTGTCGTATACCCCAGGTTTGTCATGGCCGAGGGGTTTAATTCAAATATTTTACCCTGCTCATCATGAATAAATATTCCATCGGCCGCATTTTCTGTTAGCAGGTTGTAGCGGGTATTTTTATTTATCAGCTCATCGGTTTGTTGTGTGACCCTGGCCTGCAACTCGTCCTGGTTGTGCTGCAGGACATCGTTGGCCCTGGCCAGGTCCTGCATGGCGCTCAGCGCGCTGTTTTCAGCCTCAATCCGGACCTTGATTTCCTCCTGTAACCGTTCATTGACCCGTCGTAGTTCTTCATTACGGGAATCAATCAGTTTTTCAATCGCCTGCTTATCCTGGCGCAGACGTATCTTTTCCGTGGCGCGATCAATGGCCGTAAGCAGCTCGTCTGTGCTGATTGTTTTACTGAGGTAATCAACCGCACCGTGACGCAATGCCTGCAATGCCGATTCAATCTCCTCCCGACCGGTAATGATCAGGCAACAGATATCACGGTTTGTCGCAAGCAAGGCATCCAGTACATCAATACCACTTTCCTTACCCAGACGAAGATCGATAAGCGCAAGTTGTGGTTGAAAAGAGGATTGTATTTGTATGGCCTTATCAGCACTATGGGCAACGGCAACCGCATAGCCATGGCCTTCCAGAATGATGGCCTGATATTCGGTATAATCCTTATCGTCATCGACCAGCAAAATGCGAAATGGCTCAGCGGCAGGTTTGGCCCCAGACTTACGCTTTGTTGAGGCTGTTTGCTTTGGCACTCGTACTGCTCTCCCATGTAATCATTGCAGATATATTGTTGCCCTCTTAATTTATCGGTCAGGCGCACGGGTTCTGTAGAAACCGCAGGCTATTATTTCACCTGTATACTGGGTGTCTTTTATATACCGCCTGTGCATGCTGCTATCGCCATGCCATAGCAATTTTTCGTCACGACATATCCCAAAGGCACTCAACAAGTGTTAACTTGTCACTTATGGAAAATCGCATTACACGGAGTTGTATTTTCGGTCTGTTGATCAACAGCCTGTTGTTGCCGGCACTCAGTCAGGCGGGTGAAGTCCGCCTGTCCCATGTCGACTACCAGGGTGGGCATTATCTGGTACAGCTGGAGATGAAAATAGAGGCCGAGCTGGACACGGTTTATACCATTCTCACCGACTTTAATAATCTCAACCAGGTCAATGACTCCATCAAGATCAGTCGGCTGCTACACAGCGAGGGCAAACAGCACCATGTCTTGTTTGAGGTCGAGGGTTGCGTGTGGTTTATCTGCCGGCGGGTCAAACAGGTACAAAGGGTAAACGAAATGGGCAACGGCTATATCCAGGGCGTCATCCTGCCCGACAAAAGTGATATGGAGTATGGTCGTGTCTTGTGGCACATTCGGTATGAGGATGGCCATACCTTCATCCAGTACCGGGCGGATTTTGTCCCGGCTTTTTTTATTCCACCCCTGATCGGACCCTATATTATGAAAGGCCGTCTGCTTGAAGAAGGGGAGAAAACCATCCAGGGGATAGAACGCATTGCCCAGATCGAAGAGTCCTACTGAGCACTTTAGCCAACGACTGCTGCACTGGTTTGATCAATACGGTCGCCATGACCTGCCCTGGCAGGTCGATCGCAACCCGTATCGGGTCTGGGTATCGGAGATCATGTTGCAACAGACCCAGGTAGTGACCGTGATACCCTATTTCGAACGATTTATGGGTCGCTTTCCAAATATCCCGCTACTTGCCGGCGCCGGTATTGATGAAGTGCTGCACCTCTGGACCGGGCTCGGTTATTACGCCCGTGCCCGTAACCTGCACAAGGCCGCCATCAATATCAATACGCAGTATGCAGGCCGTTTTCCTGAGACCTTTGATGAGGTCCTCGCCCTACCGGGTATCGGCCGTTCCACAGCAGCGGCCATCCTGGCCCAGTCCCTGGGACAGCGCCACGCCATCCTCGATGGCAATGTGAAACGGGTCCTTACCCGACTGCATACCATTGCCGGCTGGCCGGGGCAAAAGACGGTCGAAGACCGGCTCTGGCAACTGGCCGAAGGCTACACCCCGCATGTGCGCCTGGCCGACTATAGCCAGGCTATCATGGACCTGGGAGCCACTGTATGTCGCCGAGGTAAACCGCTTTGTCATGCCTGCCCGGTGAGTGAGCTGTGCCAGGCCCATCAGCAAAACACAGTCGCCCAATATCCCGCGAGCAAACCGAAAAAGACCCTGCCTGTGCGCCAAACACGCATGTTGCTGCTGCAAAATAACCACGGCCACATCCTGTTGCAACAACGCCCACCGACGGGCGTCTGGGGAGGACTGTGGAGCTTGCCCGAATGTCCGCTGGACACCGATATCAGCGATTGGTGTCGGCAACAGCTCGGCCTGTTGATCGGGCCAATCCGGCAGGCCGACATACTGCGCCATACCTTCAGCCACTTTCATCTCGACATACAACCGATCTACTGTGGCCTGAAAGACCACACGGATCACATCATGGAAGCACCTGCCTCAGTCTGGTATAACACACAGCAACCCGATGCACTGGGCCTGCCCGGCCCGGTCAAACTAATGCTTGAGCGTCTGGATTAGCCACAACCAGACGCCGCTGAAATACGAAGGAGTCCACCATGGTACGTATGGTCAATTGTGTAAAACTGGGTAAAGAGGCCGCAGGTCTCGATCGTCCCACCTACCCAGGCGAGCTGGGACAACGCATATTCGAGTCGGTTTCCCAGGAAGCCTGGCAGCTCTGGATCAAACAGCAAACCATGCTCATGAATGAAAATCGACTCACGCCGGTGAATCCCGAACACCGCGCCTTTTTGGAAAAGGAAATGGAAAACTTCTTCTTCGGCGGCGGCTCAGCCACCCCGGAAGGCTACACCCCGCCCAAAGAGTAACCCTACCCCAAACAGGAACTTGACTCCCCGGCTCTGAGCCTGTTTAATACGCGGCTCCCCAAGGGGAGGGACGAGTTACCAGGGACCAGAGAAAATCACACCCCCCCCACAGTGATTGACTCGCAGTTGGATTCCCTCGGTGCTCGTACCTGGAATAAGTAACAAAAATCATGGCCAGGTAGCTCAGTCGGTAGAGCAGGGGATTGAAAATCCCCGTGTCGGCGGTTCGATTCCGTCCCTGGCCACCATCTTCATCACATACTTATCCCCACTTCAATACACTCGCACCACTCCAGCGACAGGCAGCCGTTTTGTAGGTAATTCCGCACAGAAATTTCGGCAATATCTGATTGATTTTTATTCAACAAAAATGGTATGGTTTTATCCAATGGAAGGAGTATCAAGGGGGTAGGAAAATGTTTGTACTTGAAAGAGAATCCGGGGATGTAATTGCCATGTCCACCGCCGGGGTAGAGACCAGAATATCTGTTGTTGAATCACAAAATGGCCGTTTTATCCTCGCCATCGACGCACCGCCGGAAACCCGGTTGGTCAGTATTGATGCCCAGACTGGCGAAAGTGAGCAAGCACTAAGAGATAATTACCGGCAAGAATTACTGATGTTTTAGTGCCAAATCATTGTCAACGGTGTCTCCCATCTGCGTAACTCAACGTCCTGGATTTTGCGGCGAAAACTGATAAATCCGGGTGGGTTTAAGACATCATTAACTGCTGGTTTTTCACATAAAGCCATGACCTGCCCCTGCTCTGGTTTTTGCAGCCGCATGACTCATCGGATACTCGTCGTATCACTGCACCCGGCATTCGTTTTGTGATAAACTTCACAGCATTAGTCCAAACCCCTCAGGTACGTCGGATGTTCCCCGATCCCATCCCACCACATGTATTCAGTGTCGATGAAATCATCGAGTCACTCTGCCAGGAAGGTTGTCA
>Ga0224506_10002965_pt1 | contig 11397 bp, 11 predicted proteins | sample SF_Jan12_sed_USG_2_FD_169108 | JGI IMG/M metagenome (GOLD analysis project Ga0224506, IMG submission 169108) | Sediment microbial communities from San Francisco Bay, California, United States - SF_Jan12_sed_USGS_8_1 | ecosystem: Environmental > Aquatic > Marine > Sediment | place: USA...
CATCATCAAGGCTGCCGGTGGTGGTGGTGGTCGTGGCATGCGAGTGGTGCACAGTGAAGCCTCCCTGCATAATGCCATTTCATTGACCAAGGCCGAAGCAGCTGCCGCCTTTAATAATGATGTGGTCTACATGGAGAAATTCCTGCAGAACCCGCGCCATGTGGAAATCCAGGTTCTGTCTGATACCCACGGTAATGCCATCCATTTGGGTGAACGTGACTGTTCCATGCAACGTCGTCACCAGAAGGTGATCGAAGAGGCACCCGCACCTGGAATTACCGATGAAATGCGTGCCACCATCGGTGAACGTTGTGCCCAGGCCTGTGTTGACATCGGTTATCGCGGTGCCGGTACCTTCGAGTTCCTGTATGAAGACGGTGAATTCTATTTCATCGAAATGAATACCCGTGTCCAGGTAGAACACCCTGTTACCGAGATGATTACCGGCGTAGATATTGTGAAAGAACAGATCCTGATTGCTGCGGGCGAACCCCTCTCCTACAAGCAATCCGATATCAAGATCAATGGCCATTCCATGGAGTGTCGCCTCAATGCTGAGGATCCGAACAACTTCATGCCCTCACCCGGTACCATCCTCAACTACCATGCCCCAGGTGGCCCCGGTGTACGGGTTGATACCCATATCTACAACGGCTATCGCGTGCCTCCTTATTATGATTCCATGATCGGCAAGCTCATCACCCATGGCCCAACCCGTGAAGTGGCCATGGCCCGTATGCGTAATGCCCTGAGTGAAGTGGTGATCGATGGCATCAAGACTAATGTGCCACTGCAACAGGAACTGTTCCGCGATGCCGCCTTCCAGGCCGGTGGGACCAATATCCACTACCTGGAAAAGAAACTGGATGAAAAGAACCAGAAAAGCTAATTGAGCCCATGCCCTGGGTTCAGTTAAAACTTCATATTGCCTCGCCTCTGGCTGAAAAGCTGGAGGCGATGTTGTCTGAGCTGGGTGCCGCTGCGGTCACCATGACCGACGCAGAAGACCAACCCCTCTTCGAACCCCCGGTGGGCACCACACCGCTTTGGGACAACACCATTGTCACTGGCCTGTTTCCTGCTGAAACCAGTGCCGAATTCATCATCTCTCAACTTGAACCCATGCTGGGGGACACCCCCTTGCCCGAATGGAAAGCCGAAATCCTCGAAGACCAGGACTGGACCCGGACCTGGATGGACAGTTTTAAACCCATGCGGTTTGGCAAACGACTCTGGATCTGTCCCAGCACCTATGAGCCACCCGCCCCGGATGACATCAATATCCTGCTCGATCCCGGCCTGGCCTTTGGTACCGGGACCCATCCCACCACAGCCATGTGCCTGACCTGGCTGGATGAACACCCTCCTACTGATAAAACCGTCATCGATTACGGATGTGGCTCCGGCATCCTCGCCCTGGCCGCCGCCAAACTGGGGGCCAGGAATATTTATGCCATCGATAATGATCCCCAGGCCCTCATCGCCACCCGCTCAAATAGTGAACAAAATGGTTTGGCTGGAAAAATCCAGACCTTCCTGCCAGATGAGTTCAAACCCGTCCAGGTCGACCTGCTACTGGCCAATATACTGGCCGGGCCACTACATGAGCTTGTCGGGCATTTTGCCAGGCTATTAATCCCCGGTGGCCAGTTGGTACTCTCGGGCCTGCTGGAAAATCAGGCCAGTGATTTAATCAGTACCTATGAAACGTCGTTTGACCTGGTGGTTTACCAACAAGAGGAAGAGTGGGTCTGCCTGCACGGCCGACGTCGAATTTGATTCAGTTCACATAATAGGCCTACACGCCTATACTATTGATATCCCTTAAGACATCAGCCTATATGCCGCTTTAATTTCGATGTATACCCAATGCCCACATTGTCAGACCATTTTTGGTGTGAACGAAACACACCTGTCTGCCGCCTTTGGTCGGGTCCGGTGTGGACAATGTCATGGACAGTTCAATGCCAAGCAGCACTTAATTGAAGAACTACCCTCTCCCTCTGAAGACTCACATAATAGTCCAGCAGCCGAAAAATCTATTGAGATAGCACTGACTGATGCACTTGAGGAACTGGAAGTTATTGATATCGGCCAGGCTGAAGTGCCTCCCCCTCCTGAAGAAGACACCGAATACATCGATCTCTCTAGCTCCGAAGAAACTTCATTGGAAACTCAGGATGAAGAGGAAGAAATCATCATCGAACTGGATGATGAAATAGAAATGACGGAACAACAGAATCCTGAGCCGGAAGAAATTATTGTGGTCTCTGATGATATTCCAGAACCAGGCTTACCTGAAACACGCCCACCCTCCGACACTGGTCGTGAAGAACTGAATGCTATATTTGCCGATCTTGATCTGCGTCTGGAACGCCTGTCCGATAGTCACACAGACCCCGAGGATCCAGTTTTTAAACCGGATGAAACCTTTGAAGCCGGCAATATAGATTTCAATCAGTATAAGGATGACTTCGGTGACCCGAACAACCAGACAGAGGACGACATCAAGGCCAGTATTGAAACCATTTTTGCCGCCGCTGAAGCCGAACTCATCAAAACAGACGTTGCCGACGAAAGTGAAATAGAGAAACTTGAGCTGGATGATGATGACGATGGTTTTCTGGATTCTCAGGATGCCTTTACCATCGAGACTGATGACTCTGACGAGTCAGGCACCGAGGGATCGGTCGAGCCCTTACTTCAGGAACAGGTCCTGACAGAAGATTTTGACCTGGCGTCTGAGCCTGAACAGGGGCAACAGAACGATGATGAAGCGGTCATTGATGAAAAACAGGATGGCATGATCGTTCAGCCTGCCACCCCCCTGGATATATATGCTCAACCCTCATTCGAACAGGAAGAGCTACCGCTTGCCCTGCATGCGGATGACACGGCAGATACCAAACCCAAACGCAGTTATGCCATGGTCGCCATACTACTCTTAAGTAGTTTGGTACTTAGTCTGGCCCTGGTTTTCCAGCTTGCCATGTTCAGGAATGTCGAGCTGGCCAATAAACTCCCCATACTTAAACCCCATCTTGTGCGTTTCTGTCAGGCCATGCCATGTCAGTTTGTCGGCCGTCGTGATAGCCGTCAGATTATCCTTACCAGTCGTGATGTTCGATCTCATCCTGGTGGCAAAAACACCATTCTGATCAACGCCATTTTTGTAAATAAGGCCGAGTTTGAACAACCTTATCCCGATATCTTGCTCACCCTGTCGGATTTAACCACCACGGTGCTTGCCCAGCGCCGATTCTCCCCCTCTGATTACCTCAATAAACAGACCGGGATATTCCAGTTAATGAAACCGGGCCGACCGGTACACATCAGCCTGGAAGTCCTGGACCCTGGCAATGATGCCGTCAATTTCCAATTTGAATTCCTCTAAGAACCAGTCCAGTAATAACTGTCTTTTGTTGGCCATAAAAAACTTCTCGGCAAGCCGATATAAAAATACACTGTTCACACTTTATCCAATCCTGATAAATAGTTATGATCGACTCCCCCACAGGCAAGCCCCCAATACTGATGGATTAACATGCAAATTGGACCCTACAAGCTAAAAAACAGGCTCATTCTGGCCCCCATGGCTGGCGTGACTGACCGACCTTTTCGTCAGCTTTGTCGTGGCCTGGGTGCCGGTATGGCTGTATCAGAGATGGTTTCATCCAACTCCCTGCTTTGGGGCAGTGATAAAACCCGTCGTCGTGCCAACCATGATGGTGAAGATGATCCTAAATCAGTCCAGATCATGGGTACCGATCCACAAATGATGGCCGAAGCCGCCCGCTTTAATGCCGACAATGGGGCCCAGATTATCGATATCAACATGGGCTGCCCAGCCAAAAAGGTCTGTAATGTGTTGGCAGGATCTGCATTACTGAAGGATGAGCCCCTGGTAGGCCGTATTCTCGAATCCGTAGTGAATGCCGTGGACATCCCTGTGACACTGAAAATCCGTACTGGCTGGGACAGAGAGAGTCGAAACGCCGTCAGGATCGGCCAGATTGCTGAAGAATCCGGTATTCAGGCCCTGGCCATTCACGGTCGTACCCGTGCAGATCAGTATGCTGGCGAGGCGGAATACGACACCATCGCCGATGCTAAAAGCCGAATTCACATCCCAGTGATTGCCAATGGCGATATCAACTCGCCCGAAAAGGCCAAACACGTACTGGATTACACCGGTGTGGACGCAGTAATGATCGGTCGCGCCGCCCAGGGCCGTCCTTGGATCTTTCGTGAAATTGAACATTTTTTAAACACTGGTGAAACCCTTCCTGCCCCGAATGTACAAGAAGTACGTGACATTTTGCTCAAACACCTGCAAAATCTACATGAATTCTATGGGGAAAAAACTGGGGTGCGCGTCGCGCGTAAACACATCAGCTGGTACAGCAAGGGCCAACCGCACGGTGCTGCCTTCCGTAAAACAGTAAACAACATAGATGATTTTGAATCACAACTATTGATGGTTCATGAGTTTTTTGAACGCTTGATAGCCAAGGAGGAAATGGCAGCATGAGTGATGCAGCATCTGTAGCAGAAAATGTTACACAACTAAACGTTGAAACAAATGAAGCCCAGAAGCAGACCTTACGTGATTGTGTCGCCAACGCATTAGTTGACTACTTTGACAATCTGGATGGTCATCCGGGGGGAAATCTTTACAACATGGTCTTGCAAGAGATTGAACAACCATTACTGGAAAGCGTAATGCAACACGTTAATGGCAATCAGAGCAAGGCAGCGGTTCTACTCGGTTTGAACCGCGGTACATTACGTAAGAAACTGAAAATGTATAACCTGCACAACTGATCCTTCAGTTGTTTCAACCAAAAAGTTTGTAGTAAAAATTCAATGACCATGGTGTACACAGGGTACATCATGGGGACTAGTATCATGGCCGTGTTCGACACGGTCTATTTTTTTGTCACAAAGGTATTCCCATGTCGAAGATCACCCGCGCCCTTTTAAGTGTTTCCGATAAATCCGGTGTTGTTGAATTTGCCAAAAGCCTGCAACAGGACTTCAGTGTTGAAATCCTGTCTACCGGTGGCACAGCAAAACTGCTGGCCGACAATGGCGTGAATGTTATTGAAGTCTCTGACTACACCGGTTTTCCTGAAATGATGGATGGCCGTGTCAAAACCCTGCATCCCAAGATCCACGGTGGCCTGCTGGGTCGTCGAGGCACCGATGATGCCGTTATGCAGGAACACAACATTCCTACTATCGACATGGTGGTGGTCAACCTCTATCCCTTTGAAGCAACCATCGCGCGTGATGACTGCACCCTGCCCATGGCCATCGAAAATATCGACATCGGTGGCCCCACCATGCTGCGCTCTGCCGCCAAGAACCATGCGGATGTCACTGTTGTGGTTGATGCCGATGACTATGCGCGTGTACTCAATGAAATGAAAGAAAACGATGGTGCTGTTACACCCGCCACCCGTTTTGACCTGGCCGTGAAAACCTTTGAGCATACTTCCAATTACGATGGGAACATCGCCAACTATCTTGGCAAGATAACTCAGTGTGGTGAGAACACTGCCTTCCCGCGTACCTTTAACAGCCAGTACGTAAAGGCACAGGAAATGCGTTATGGTGAGAACCCGCATCAGGAAGCCGCCTTCTATGTCGAATCCGGTGCCAAAGAGGCCAGCATATCAACCGCCAAACAATTACAGGGTAAAGAACTTTCTTATAACAATATCGGTGATACCGATGCCGCACTGGAATGCGTTAAACAGTTTAATGAAGGCCCTGCCTGTGTCATCGTCAAACATGCCAACCCCTGTGGTGTAGCTACCGGTAAGAACCTTTTAGAATCTTATGACCGCGCCTACTCTACTGATCCTGAATCAGCCTTCGGTGGCATCATTGCCTTTAACCAGGAACTGGATGCCGAAACCGCCAAAGCCATTGTCGATCGTCAGTTTGTCGAAGTGATCATTGCACCCAGCGTCAGCAAAGACGCCATTGATGTTGTTGCGGCCAAGAAAAATGTTCGCTTACTGGAATGCGGCCAATGGCCAAACGATCCAGCAGAACGCCTCGACTTCAAACGCGTAAACGGTGGCCTGTTAGTACAGAGCAGTGACCTGTTACTTTCCAATGAGCTGAAGCTTGTAACAAAACGCCAACCCACCGAACAGGAAATGAGTGACCTCCTCTTTAGCTGGAAAGTTGCCAAGTTCGTCAAATCCAACGCCATCGTCTACGGCAAAAACGATATGACCATCGGCGTCGGCGCTGGCCAGATGAGCCGCATCAACTCAGCCCGTATCGCCGGCATCAAAGCCGAACATGCAGGTTTGGAAGTTAAAGGTTCTGTGATGGCCAGTGATGCCTTCTTCCCATTCCGTGATGGTATCGATGCTGCTGCAGAAGCTGGTATTGAAGCTGTTATTCAACCCGGTGGTTCCATGCGGGATGATGAAGTGATTGCAGCGGCGGATGAACATGGGATGGCGATGGTGTTTACGGGTATGCGCCATTTTCGGCATTAATCTACCTCTGTTCCCCCTCCTGCCAGGAGGGGGTTAGGGGGTGGTGATCGAATAGGGTTTGTGGTTGTTTCTTTTAATTTGAGTCGACTATCGTCGAGCTGAATCTAAGTCAGGTCTCGTCCTGACAGACGAGTTACTTTTGTTTCGGCAAAAGTAACCAAAACCATTGCCTCCAAAGATGGCGCAGACGTGTGTTTGAATTTTGGTTTTTTGTTGAGCATTGGCAGAAGGGGCATCCCAGCCCCTCTGCCAATGCGGCGGCGTCCATGCCGCCACTAATTTATATAAAAAACCAAAACCCAAACACGCGCCATCAAAGTCGGCACCAACCCCACAACGAATTAGCTATCATGCTTCAATCGGTAAAGCCAATACCTTGATTATGTGTGTAATAAGAGTATTGTAGGTTTGATATAAACTCAGAAATACACCGAGTCCGCCCATTACGGTAAATTACAGAATATGTCTAATACACTGTTAGAGGTAGATAATGTTTAAACAAGGCTTAAAGCATGGCACATACGTTCTCGCTATAACGCTGATGGCTTTAGTGTTTTCATTGCCGTTGAAAAGTCACGAAACTTCAGAATTAATTGTAGGTATTACTGTAATAGTTTCATGGCTCGTTGTTGGATATTTTTTTAAAAAACATCACGGCTCAGTATTTTCGATTTTCACGGATGCAAAAAAATTAAGGGGAATATGGTACTACATAATAGGTGCTGGAATAATTTGGGGACCCGTAAAATTATTTAGCTCCGAATTTCCAATACCAGATGTAAACCCAATTGTTAATATAGCACTTATAGTGGTGTCAGTACCATTGGCAGGCATGTCAGTAATCGGTGCGTTAATTATAGGTGGTATATTTTACCGAATAAAAGCACATAGCTTGGGTTGAGTAAACCGAAACCAAACATAACTTAAACATCTGTTGGGCTTCGCATACTCAGCCCAACCTACAACAACCCTCTAATATAAACATGACTGCCAATTCGCTGTGGGGTTGCCCCCTTTGATGGCGCGTTGGCTAGTCTGGTTTTTTGAAAATTAAAATAGGAGGCCGCATGGACGCGGCCGTGTGAAGCAGCCGGGCCAGGGATGGCCCGTCTGCGAACCTCAACCAAAAAACCAGACTAGCCAACACGGTTGCGCCATCTTAGGGGGAGGACTTTTTGGATACTTTTTGGTCCTTCAAAAAGTATCTCGACCTTCCGTTCGAGAACGGATTTAGATCCAGCATCGCGACAGCGATTCCAACTAAAAAGAAACAACAACCAGTAGGCAACCCCCACCACACACTCTAAAATACAAAAAACTAACGAGTACTCCACCATGCAAATCTGGGTCGACGCCGATGCCTGTCCTAAGGTCATTAAAGAAATCCTCTTCCGCGCTGCTGAGCGTACCAGCACACAAGTCACTCTGGTTGCTAATCAGTTCCTGCAAACCCCAAAGTCAAAACTGATCACCTGCCTGCGTGTCGAGTCAGGTTTTGATGTTGCCGATAATGAAATCGTTAAACGCTGCGATGAGGGTGACCTGGTGATCACCGCCGACATTCCCCTTGCAGCGGAGATCATCGAAAAAGGTGGCCATGCCCTGAACCCGCGTGGTGAGTTTTATACCGAGTCGAATATCCGCCAACGACTCAATATGCGGGATTTTATGGAGACCATGCGCTCCAGTGGCGTGGAAATGGGGGGTGGCCCTCCGGCCTTTAATCAGACCGATCGACGCAACTTTGCCAATCAGCTGGATCAATTCCTGGCTAAAAATAGAGCTTGAGGTGAATGGATGTCATTTGGATTGGGCTGGAAGGCCTGGCAACTTAGTCGACATAAAAACCAGCAACAATGTCCACGCTGCTCCTTACGTTATGAGCGTACTTTGGCGAAATGTCCCCACTGTGGTGAGCTGGATAGTCAGGGTCTGGCTGAACTCAAGGCCCGCATCGAACTGGACCACCGTGCCAATACCCGCCTGGGCAAAAGCTTTATCTTTCTCGCCGTGCTGATTGTCATCGCCCTGGTATTGCTCAACAGCCAGGCATAAAAAAGGCGGTCTTGCGACCGCCCTGGTTCTCACCACCCCTGCACTTGAGTGTTGTAACGGGAATATTTTATGTAATCTAGTTTTCCCGTTTACCCCACATTTGCATTCATTTCGATTTGAAGGCCATGACCAGTCCAAAACCGGCGACACTAATACAAATCATCATAAAACTGTTCATCCCGGTAACGGCTCCCTGAGCTGCGTAATATCCGGTCTGTTCTACAACGGGCATGCTTAGATTTACGCTGGCCATGCCCAGTCCTACAGCAAGCAGGACAAAAGTAATAAAACTGTTCACGGTGTTTCTCCCGTCATTCAAAGCGTTGTCCACACTTTAATTGCAGGTTTCTTGCCAACTTTACTATTTCCATTATTATCAGATAGTTAACTGTTTACAGAGTTTAGAATTAGTACAAACCTGTAAGATATACCGACATTTATTCAGGTGATTTTTACACTTTGCATGAAAAAAGCGGCCAAAGGCCGCTTTTGGAGTTTGGTCGAAAATCTGAGTGATTAGTCGATGACAGATTCGGACTCGATCTTGTGGATAGTCAGGTCAGCGCCTTCGTATTCTTCTTCCTGGGTCAGGCGAATACCAACAATGGCCTTCATGCCGCCATAGACAATGAAACCACCAGCAGTGGCAATGGCCACACCGATCACGGTGCCAGCCAGTTGCGCCATGAAGGTGACCCCACCCAGACCACCCAGGGCCGTGGAGCCAAAGATACCGGCAGCGATTCCACCCCAGGCGCCACAAAGACCATGCAGAGGCCAGACACCCAGTACATCATCGATTTTCCATTTGTTCTGACACAGGGTGAAGGTCCAGACAAACAGCCCACCGGCCACGGTGCCCGTTGCTAAGGCACCTAAAGGGTGCATGAGATCAGAACCAGCGCAGATGGCTACCAGTCCAGCCAGGGGACCATTGTGGACGAAACCCGGGTCATTCTTACCAATAAACAGGGCAGCAAGAATGCCTCCGACCATGGCCATCAGGGAATTGACCGCCACCAGGCCACTGACCGCGTCAATGGTCTGGGCCGACATAACATTAAAACCAAACCAGCCCACGGTCAGGATCCAGGCGCCCAGGGCCAGGAAGGGAATGCTGGAGGGTGGATGGGCTGAAATCTTACCTTCCTTTGTATAGCGACCATAACGGGCACCCAGCATGACCACAGCACCCAATGCCAACCAGCCTCCCATGGCGTGAACCACCACGGAGCCTGCAAAGTCATGAAATTCGGCTCCGAAGGTTTTGCTAATCCAGTCCTGCATTCCAAAATTACCGTTCCAGGTCATTCCTTCAAAGAAGGGATAGATCAGCGCAACGATAATAAAGGTTGCCGCCAGTTGAGGATTAAATCTGGCCCGCTCGGCTATACCACCCGAGATAATGGCCGGGATAGCAGCGGCAAAGGTCAGTAAGAAAAAGAATTTCACCAGTTCATAACCACTCTTGGTGGTCAGGGTCTTGGCCTCAGCGAAAAAGTCCACCCCATAGGCCACGGCAAAGCCAATAAAGAAATAGGCGATGGTGGATACGGCAAAATCGGTAATGATTTTGACCAGGGCGTTGACCTGGTTCTTTTTACGTACGGTACCCACTTCCAGAAAAGCAAAGCCGGCATGCATGGCCAACACCATGATTGCGCCTAATAATATGAATAATACGTCAGTTGAAGTCTTAAAAGTTTCCATCGGTCTCCCCATGCATCAAGTTTGCGCATAAGGAGCAAGAACCGCACCATTTTTGCTTATATTAAGACAATCAAGAAGTTAGTTTATTTATGTATTATTTTTAACCAAACTAATGCACTTTAAATGTGCAATTGGAAAATATCTGCACTGTATGAGTGCCATAAGTAGCATCAGGCACTATTTTCGAGCCTGGTCTTTAACACTTTCCCAGACCTTTTCCATTTCATCCGCTGAGCTTTGCTGTAACTCTTTACCATCCTGGGCCAGTTGTTGCTCCATTGACCGAAAACGAGACTCAAATTTTCGATTGGCCTGTCGCAGTGTCGTCTCCGCATCAACCCCGGCATGTCTGGCCAGATTGACACAGCTAAACAGGAGATCGCCAATCTCCTCGACACGTTGGTCTGGATTTGACCAGGCCTCCCTGGCTTCCTCTAGCTCTTCTGTGACTTTATCAAACACACCCTGCTCATCCGGCCAGTCAAACCCCACCTGGGCAGCCCGTTTTTGCAGTTTGTGGGCCAGAGTAAGCCCTGGCAAGGTATGGGCGATGCCATCAAGCACACTATGGGCCTGCTGCCCGGCACTGGCCTTACGCTCATCGGCCTTGAGTTGTTCCCAGTGACGGGTCTGTTCATCGGCATCAGCCACCTGCTTATCTCCAAACACATGTGGATGGCGGCGTTCCAGTTTGTCACAGACGCCTGCCACGATGTCATCAAATCCAAAGCGCTTCTCTTCTCCGGCAAGTTGTGCATAAAACACTACCTGAAACAGTAGATCACCCAGCTCATCCTTTAACTCTTGATACGACTCACGCTCGATGGCATCGGCCACTTCATAGGCTTCTTCGATGGTATGGGGCACAATGGTTTTATAGGTCTGTTCCAGATCCCAGGGGCATCCCCCATCCGGGTTTCTGAGCTGTGCCATGATATTGATTAATCGCTGGATATCCCCTGCTTTCATATCCACCCTCGTCTGGTTTTTCGTATAATGAAGGGCATCGATTGTAACAGTTATACGCCATGACCCCGGAACGATTTGCCCGCTTAATAAAAATCCTCAATCAGCGTCAGCCGGATTTAACCGTCCTCATGGACAATGTCCA
>Ga0224506_10002966_pt1 | contig 11392 bp, 11 predicted proteins | sample SF_Jan12_sed_USG_2_FD_169108 | JGI IMG/M metagenome (GOLD analysis project Ga0224506, IMG submission 169108) | Sediment microbial communities from San Francisco Bay, California, United States - SF_Jan12_sed_USGS_8_1 | ecosystem: Environmental > Aquatic > Marine > Sediment | place: USA...
AGGTTTCTCGAAACTATCTCCCTTATCCTGTCACCTGTTCCGACAGGAACAGTACTCTTTGTGGCAATAATCTTGTATCCGTTCAAATTTGCAGCTATTTCCTTAGCCACATCTTCGATGTATTTCAGATCTGCTGAGCCATCACCCCGTGGAGGTGTACCCACGGCTATGAACATCACCAGGGAAGAATCAACTGCTTCTGCTACATTTGTAGTAAAAGTGAGCCTGCCTTCCTTAAGGTTTCTCTGTACAAGCTCTTCAAGACCTGGCTCATAAAAAGGCACTCTGCCTTTTTTCAAAGATTTTATCTTCTTTTCGTCTTTGTCTAAGCATATGACAAATAATCCAAATTCGGCAAAACAGGCCCCTGTGACAAGACCGACATAACCCGTACCAATAATTCCTATGTGCATCTATCCTCCTGCATTATCATGAAATCAACTGAATTAAACTTATTACTATTTGACCGCATTTTTAATGGTATTGTCAACAGGATACGGGCTAAGATTTAAGTATCTCGTCTATTTTATCAATAACCATCTTCGGTGTGACGATAGTGAGACACGCTTGCTTTTCTGGATAGATGCACTTGTCCTGTCTGCACATCCTACAGGGAACCGTACTCAGATCGAACAAAACTCTTTTATCCGTCCAAGGGCTACAGTACTTTGAGAGAGTCGGCCCATAGATCCCTATAACGAATACTCCAGTGGCTGCTGCGATATGAATTGGTGCTGAATCATTACCAACAAACAGATCGCTGAACTTACATAAAGCAGCAAATTCCATTAGACTAAGATCGGTTGATACTATATCTGGTGATCTTTTCAGTCTGTTCAGTATAGCTTGAATGACAGTATCTTCGTGAGGCCCTCCTATCAAAAAGATTCTATACTGTTCGGCTACTGAATTTATGACCTCTGCAAAATTCTCAACTCCCCACTGCCTGAGTTCCGTCCTTGTACCAGGGTGAACTATGATGGTTTTCTTATCCCTTGTTTTTAACAGACTGAATCTTTCGGTTATTCCTTTTATTGCACTGTCAGGGACATCAAAAGTCAATCTCTTATCATATATTTTAAGCCCGGAATCGGTAAGAGCCTGGAGATAATATTCGATCATATGCGGGTTTTTATCATCATTCCACTGGAACCTATCTGTAAGCAGGAATCCTCTCCACCAATTATCAGATTTAAAACCGATCCTTGTTTTTGCACCTGAGACAAAGCCAATGATCGTGGGACGGTCTGAATTTGAAAGGACAAAAACTGTATCGAAATTCCTTTTGCAAACTTCTTTCAAAAAATGTATGAATTTAAAAACTCCTTTATTACCTTTCATCTTCTCTCTTTCAAAAGCAATCACTTCAGACAGCTCAGGCATGAGTTCTAAAAACACTTCAGCACCTTTATTTACTAATGCGGAGATATGTGCGTCAGGCAGATTCAATTTCAGATTTTTTATGAATGGATACATCCAGATAGCGTCTCCGATATATCTCATGTTTATAACCAGTATATTTTTAGGGTCATTTAACATTTCGAGATAATATTTGCCAAAGATATAAGTTCATCAACTGCCTTTTCTACTGTATAAGGAGACTTCAAAGGAAAGGATTGTAATTGATTTTGTTTCCACCTCTCGATGTATGCTTCAAGTCCGCTTTTTATATCCAGCTCATCATCTGTCTGAACCACTATATGTCCCATTCCTTCAAGCATACTTCTCAGTTCATCGTTTCGATACACAAGGGCAAGAACAGGTCTTCCTGTATGCAGGTACTCATAAACCTTTGATGGTATTGTTTCAAAAGAAACATCATCGGTATTCTGTATGAGGAGCAGCACATCAGCTTTATACATAAAATCCATAGCTTCCTGCCTCTGTACTTTACCTTTCACTTTGAGTATCTCCCTGTAAGGGAATTGTTCTATTTCTTTGCTCACATTTCTGCTGTTGTTCCCGTAGAGATTAAGTCTGAAGTAATTTGGCAGATTTGGAGACTCGCGAAACAATAAAACCAATGCCTTAAAAATATAATCTAAATTCCTGCTCCCACCAAGGGAACCAAAATGAACGATATTGAATACCTCTTCACGATTATATGGCGTCATATTTTCGCGGGGAACTGCGCCTGCGTATATCGCAAATGATTTTTTGCTGTTATTATTTCTTTCATAGGCATTCTTTGCAGCTTGTTGTGTAAGGAATACAGCCGCATGTGCTGTCTTGAAGATTAATCGTTCAATTTTTTTAATAAAATGTCTCTCAAGCCTACCGGGTGCTGCATACCTATGCACAAGGGGGTCCTGAAACTCGGTGATATACGGTATTCTAGTAATATAGGACACGACCATAGCAACTATATGGGCGCTTACAGGGCCGCCAGTGCTGTAGATTATTGCTGGTTTTTTCTTAATGGCGAGGATAGTAGCTATAATTGAGGCCGTTATAAACCAAGACCACGTACTATCCAGTCTTAAAAATATTTTTTCTATAAAATAAAATGGATAAACAGGTAAAAGCAAAAAGGTCTCCCAGAATTTAAACCAAAATATTTTTCTAATTCTTCTCCTTAAGAAATATCTAACCTCATATCTGATGCCTGACGGAGCGGGAGAAGGAACCCTCGTATGATTTATGTCCTTATAATGTGCTCCGCATGGTGAACTGAGAAGGCTGATATCAATTCCCTTTTGTGTGAAAAAAGTGAGCCTATCATCAATGTGATGAGAAGGGGCCATTGCATCAATATTGGCAAAGTAGGAAATTATAAGCCATCTCCGCATTATTTTCTCCTTACTCATTTTGCATTAACGTATGGTTTTTTAATAAATACCAATATATCGTGTCCCCTGCTGAAGAGTTTTGCAAATGGGTTGAGAAGCCCTTCAATAATTTTTGCAGTTTTAAACTTGAACTTAGAAACTTCATCTTTCCTGTAGATGCTGACCCGTCGTGTTTCAAGTCTAATGACATCAAAGCTGGCCTTTTTTGATATTTTCCTCAAAGATACAGGGTTAAAAAAACTAATGTGCCCACCATGTTTGAAATCAAAATAATCCCATCGCTGTTTCATAAACTTAACCGTCCAACTGCTGGTATTCCCTCTGCTGATTACCATTATGCCTCCTTGTTTTAAAATGCGGTGGCATTCTCTTAGCAGACTTAAAGGGTCTTTTAGATGCTCGATAACTTCAAAAAGAGTTATAACATCATAATAATTTTGGGTAAGATTTAACTCTTGTAAAAAACCTTGTTTTACATTGAGTTTTTGCCCTATAGCGGTTTCTGCTGCTCTGACAGCTGGCTCAACACCTGTTATTATACATCCTTTATTCTGGGCAAATGCTAAAAATGAACCGGTTGAGCAGCCTACATCTAATAATCGGATCCTTTGAGGAAGCTTGCCATAAAAACGTTCAATCTTTTTTAGGCGTTTGTGATATAGCTTAAAACTCCGTTTTATTGATTTTCCTTGCGTGGATGTTCCTTCTGGAATATTAAACCCTTCTATACTACTAAGATATTGTTCTTCAGAGCACCGGCTGATCAATTGACCACATTCGGTGCACTTAAGTAAATGGCCTTCCTCTGTTACAATATCACTGGATATTAGTATAGAGCCGCAGCCTATCGGACATCTTGTTAAGAAAGGTTTTTCGAACATTCTGAAAGTAGAATCCATTTCCATAATAAAAATGACTTTGAAGTATCTCCTCTTTTTTATTGTACGGCCTTAAATAATCTTAGCTCTTACGATATATTGTATTACAAGAGATTCTTTCAACTTATTCAAACAAAGAATATTAAGAATCCTCATGTTTAATCCACAATCAATTCTTCGATAGAGTTTCTCAAGTACCATACCGTTTAGAGAAAAAAGCTCCATAATTCCCTGCAACGTAAAGAATCTCAGGTGGGTTCGATCAAGGATCCCTGCATCGGTATATTGCCATTTACCTTTTATTAATCCACGTATAATCCTGTGAAAGCCGATGTTCGGAATACTTGCTACCATAGTACCCTCCGGCTTTAGAAATTTCTTCAGTTTACCCACCGTTGCCCACGGGTCATGCAGATGCTCGAGCACATCTGCACATACGATGCAATTAAAATATCCCTCCTTAACGGGGAGCTGTATAGCCTCGATATCCCCTTCAATGACAGTATCAAGCACTTTTCTTGCCTCATTTGCTCCATAGGAGGATATTTCAACACCCCATACCTCTTTGACGCCATTCTCCTTGATATGCTTACCCAAAGCCCCGGTGCCGCAGCCTATATCAAGAACTGTTTTACATCCATCAGGGATCATAGCCGCGATTTCAGGCCGTAATGACCCGTAATACTCATTCATTATGATGTCTTCCTTCACACCTGGTATACTGCCTGAGTAAATTATTCAGATGATTCAGCCGCCTTTCAAAACGCAATTTCTTGAGCAATCCCCGTGGCTTCATTCCTTCCAATAACCTGAGCCTGTTGTCTATTTTATACATGAGTCCGGAAGCCAGACCCTCTTTCTTAATCCTTTCGATATAAGACCCTATCAGTTCCAAATGCCTGTCCCTTGGGTGGGGAGGGCTGTATTTTATATGAAATTTCTTTTCAAGCAGTTTCTTGTTTTTCTTCATCAGCGTGTGTGTCGGATTTTCTCTTTTAGCAAAGGATTTGCTCCCTCTATGGTATATGAAGACATCCTCGCAGCAGACCAGCCTGTAGCCGGCGTTTTTTACCCTGATACAGTAATCGTCGTCTTCAAAGTAACCGAGACTGAACTTTTCATCGAGCAGGCCGACGGTTTCCGTCAGTTCCCCTCGCATTGCAACGCAAAAAAACCCGAGCCTGTCTGTTTCAAAGATATCCCCGCTACTCATATTGGTCCATGCATATCCTTCTTCCATAATTACTTCAGGGGTTGTTCCCCTTACAAATATTCGCTGCTCATTCCCCACCTCATTTGATACAGGACCAACCATGCCGATCGCCCTGTCTTCGTTCAAAGGCTTTAAAAGTCGTTCCAGCCAACCTTTTGTTACTGCAGTATCATTGTTGAGGAGCACTAAATAATTACCGCTCGATGCATGTATTCCGTCATTAGTGCCGCCGGCAAAGCCCCTGTTGGACTTGTTCAGGACAAACTTGATGTTGTGATGCCGAGCGGCTAATTGCCGGAGATAGCCCTGAGTGCCGTCGGTTGAATTGTTATCTACTACTATCACCTCATAGTCATAGTAATTAGTTTCTTTAAAAATACTCTCCAGACATGGAGCCGTATTTTCAAGCATTCCGTTATAGCTAACGACGATTATCGATGCTCTGAGCAAACAGTTCCTGTCCTTTATCATATTCTGGAAGCCTTGTGGTTCATTTGTTATGCAAATATCTAATCAAGCAATTTCTTTACTATATCCCTGATCCTGAGGGAAGACCTCCCATCTCCATAAGGGTTTCTGCGTTTTGCCATTTTATTGTACTTACCTTTATTCGATAAGAGCATCTTCACTGATGTTACTATTCTCTCTTTATCCGTTCCAACCAGTAGTGCCGTACCCTCATCAATGCCTTCAGTACGTTCAGTAATATCTCTCAAAACTAAAACAGGTTTTCCGAGACTTGGGGCTTCTTCCTGAATGCCACCTGAATCGGTGAGGATAAGATAACTTTTACTCATAAGCCAGATGAGATAGGGATAATCGAGAGGCTCTACGAGGTGAATATTTTTTATACCACTCAGCATCGGATAGACATGTCCTCTCACATTTGGATTAAGATGGACAGGATAGATTATCTCGACATTCTCCTGAGCAATCTCCTTAAGTGCATAGCATATATTTTCAAAAGGCTTACCGAAACTTTCACGACGATGCCCTGTAACCAATATTATCCTTTTTGAAAAATTGAGAAATGTAAAATAATCGTAAAACCTTTTTTCATTTCTGTTCACAATATCCAGCCCCATGAAAAGGGCATCAATTACCGTGTTGCCAACAACAAAAATATTTCCTTCTGATATGCCTTCTCTTAACAAATTCTCTTTCGCTTTATCCGTCGGAGCAAAATGATAGTCTGCGACATGACTTACCAGGACACGATTCGTTTCTTCAGGGAAAGGAGAAAACTTATGAAAACTTCTCAGCCCTGCTTCAATATGTGCAACCTTTATTTTGTTATAAAACCCTGCCAATACCCCAACCAAAGTAGTGGTTGTGTCTCCCTGTACAATGATAAGATCAGGCTTGCTTTCCTTGATCACCTTTTCAAGGAGCTTTAAAGATCTTGAAGTGACTGCTAAAAGGCTTTGATTCTCCATCATGACTTTTAGGTCATAATCAGGAACTATCGAGAAAAATTGCAGGACCTGATCCAGCATCTCTCTATGCTGCCCTGTCACACACACTTGAATATTTCCAACATCTTTAAGCTTCACTATGAGAGGAGCAAGTTTAATCGCCTCAGGTCTTGTACCAAAGATAAAAAGAAATCTGCTGGCTCTTCTTTTATCTTTTGTTTTCGCGCTGAAGTTCGAGAAGTTTTGCATACTTAAAAAATGTCCCTCCTGCTCTTGTAATCGCAAAGATAAAGCCGTCAAGTCCGTTCAGAAACCCAAGTTTCAAAATATAGACTTTGATAAACATGGCACTCCCATGAAAAAATGGCGTAAAAACATTCGCCCTCTTTCCTGCCTCAAAAAGCTCTCTCGCCATATCAGTCGACCTTATCTCCATTATGGTAAGCATGTCAGAATAACCGGTAAAACTATAGTGATCGAACGGCACATCAACTTTCTCAAGAATGCCACTTGTCTCCCACCTGCCATGCGTTATAGCCTGGAAGCAGCCTTTGCTCTTTCTTGCAAGTCTTACTATCCTGTCAGGCCACCACCCGCTGTATTTAATCCACCTGCCATGGAAATAATTTCTCCGTGGAAAACTGTATGCATCAGCATTTTTCGGATCACTTATTATCTGCTTAATCTTGCGTGCGGTTTCTTCAGGTATCCTCTCATCAGCGTCTACAATGAGTATCCATTCATGCTTGCATTTATCAACCGCGCTGTTTTTCTGAGGTCCGTCACCTTTCCAATCTTCAATAAAAACTCTGCATCCAAACTCTTTAGCGATCTCCGCGGTTCTATCCGTGCTCCTTGAATCAACTACTACTACAATATCATCTGCAAAAGAAACACTTTTTAGGCATTGAGGCAGCCTACTTTCCTCATCTTTTGTAATAATGGCTACTGAGAGATGAACTTTTTCAGGCAACATGTAATGCCTCAGATACCCCTGTGAAAAGAGGTAATGCAATTGCTGTTGCAAATGGAAGTACCTGTGTATCGGTCAGACTTCCTATAATAAAGACCCCTGTAAAAGCAAATACTGCAAATCCGGGGGCTGAATCACGGCATTTCCATCCTCTTTTTAACATTATAAATAGAAGTGAGCAAAAAGCAACAAGACCCACTATACCAAAACTTACCATCATATAGAGAAAGCTATTATGCGGATGGTCGAAGAAAGGAAGTGCTGGATCTTTTTTATGAAGCTCCCATGATTTTTTAAAACCTGCTGTACCGATTCCAAGAATAGGATTCTTCTTCATCTCCGATACTGCGATCTCCCACATATGAAATCTTAACCCTATAGATGTATTCACATTCCCCTGCGTATAAAGCACTACGTCTTCTTTAGCCTTTAAAAATCGTGATTGCACCACTGGAAAGGAAAACAAAAGAGCCACTGCGAGGATGCTCACGATGAGTATTTTCACTATATGCCGCTGCCCTAATATGTTATACACGATGAAGGGTGATAAGACTATCAATGCTACGTATCCACTTCTCCCTCCTGTAAAACTTATAGTTGCAAAGTACTGAAGCATGGCAGAAATATAGAGCAAGTGTTCTCTTTTCGACCGGGCCTTTAAAAAGTAAAATGATGCGATAAGTATTCCCGTAGTGAGCAGCAATGAATAGGGGATGTGCGCTGAACTTCCTCCAAGCAGTCCGGTTGCAAGCCCCTTTTTAAGAGGTACTAATCCTGCAAATTGTAGTATTGAAATCGCGCTATTGAGAGAAAGCCCTAAAAGAAACATCTTGATTATCAATTCAGGCTGTTTCTGGGTAGTGAGAACAGGTGTAATTGCGAGAGCATATAACCAGTAATGAGTCTTTACAGCTACAGGGAATCCGTCAGTAGGCAGTGGCGTATAAATAAGGCCAACCCATGGCAAAACAATAAGGATTATCACTGGGAGTATAATTTTGGAATTTTGCCATGTGGTGATATCCCTTAAAAACTTTCCAGAAAAAATCCAGACACCGAGCACAAAAACTCCACATATTACCACTGGAGATGTAGCTATCGGAAGAAAGAAGAACATACCCAGATACCCTGTCCAGAGAAGGTTGTCTGAGTTAATTTTGCTTAAAGATTCCATTCTTGCAAAAATAATCTTTTGATGCAATAGCAGCTAAAAGAAGTTGTTTGTTCATAACGTTTTTCTTTTTGTTCGTTGGGTGCCAGAGGTGAAAACATATTGCCATAGATGAATGCACCTTCTTTATGAGTCCAAATTTAAAAAATCTGCATGCGAGTTCAGAATCTTCATCACCCCATCCCATGAAATCCTCATTAAAGCCATTCACAGCTAAAATATCTTTTTTAAAAAAACTCATATTGCATGACTTTATCCCCTTAAGTTTTTTATTCTTAATGAAAAGTGAACGGGGAAGATGAATTAAATGATGAGCATTAGAAATCTTGCTTGTCAGGGCCATTTTCATCAATGCGGGTATTGAATTGGCATACTCATAATTAAAATATGATACAATATCTCTGTTGACATGCACTCTCTTGCCTTGTATAAAACATGCCTCTTCTTGTAGTGTCAAATGGTCTGATATAAAATGCTGGTTCACCACACAATCACCGTCTAAGAGAATAATGTAGTCCCCAGATGTTTGTTTTATCGCCTCATTACGGATCTTAGCAGCCCTGAATCCTTTGTCTTCCTGCCATACATGGAGCACAGGAAACGATGCACCTTTAGAGAAACTTTTTACTCCCTGAGCAGTATTCTCATCGGAACCATCGTCTGCGATGATGACTTCGTCTGGGAGCATGGTCTGGTTTAAAATGCTTTCGGTCACTTTACTCAGGGCTGAGGGATTGTTGTAGGTGGTTATAATGAGAGATACTTTCAATAATTCCCTCCGACAAGTGTTGCGGTAATAGAACCAACAGCAACCTTTGTCTGCATCTTCACAGGGATATATTTCTTATCATCGGTAAGCCAGATAAGAATCTCACCCTTTCTGTAAAAAATGCCTTCTGATTTCATAAGTGGCTTTACAAGAATTGTATCAAATGTTCCTGTAGGAAGCTCGAGCTTCTCTTTTTTCAATACCTGTATCTCAACGCTCCATATTTGCTTGTTATCAAATATATCTATAAATACAGGCCTTCCAACTTTTAAATCGAGGGTTCTCAGGTAGTAAAAACTCGATAGAGGGTCAAGGATATTTGCAGGGACGGTAAACTCCTTCTTTTCCTTATCAAGATGATTTATATAGGTTACTTTGCCAACAGACTGATCAAAGATAACTTCTTTATCCCTCCTGTGTCTGCCTTCTCTTATTTTGAGCCTATAATTTGTAGGTTGCCCTATAAATGACAGGGACGGGTTTTTAATAAGGGTGCTTTCTACTCTATCGTCTACTTTATAAAAAACAGAGACCCATTTTGCTGACTGGGCAGTCGAAATAATTTTTATATTGTCCCCATCGTTTTGTATCTCAAGAGATGCGGTACCAGCCTTAATGCCTGTCCAGGTAAGGTTGTAGACAAGTTTCTCAGGGATAGCGAAAGAGGCCGCATAAGAAATCGACACAAAAAATGCACATTGCATAAAGCATAATACGACCAATGTGATATAGTGACACCTTCTGCTTATCCTTCTCATACCTTTATGTTATATTAAAGCATGCTTGTCATTCCTGCAATAGATTTAAAGGATGGGCAGTGTGTAAGACTTTTCCAGGGCAAAAGAGATGCAGTGACCACTTATTCAAATGACCCTGAAGCAACTGCGAAAAGATGGGAAGCAAGCGGGGCTCAAATGCTTCACGTTGTTGACCTCGATGGTGCATTTACCGGCAGTCAGAAGAATTTTGATGCAATAATAAAAATCCGACAGTCGGTAAAGATTGACCTCCAGGTAGGAGGCGGAATAAGGAATATCAATACAATCACGACGCTCTTCTCAGCAGGTATTAACCGGGTCATCATCGGGACTGCAGCAATTGAGGATCCCGAGTTTGTCACCTATTCCTGCAGTAGATATCCAGGGCGGGTCTTCATTGGCATTGATGCTGAAAAAGGTTTGGTCGCGGTGAGGGGCTGGGAAGCAGTAACGTCTATTAATGCAACAGAATTGGCAAAACATTTAGAAGGTAGAGGTGCAGCAGGAATTATCTATACAGATATTGCCAGAGATGGCACACTTTCTGGACCAAATATTGAAGAGACAAAAAAAATGGTTGAAGCCGTAAATATCCCTGTTATTGCAGCAGGCGGCGTCTCGTCCATCGATGACATAAAAAAGCTTATGAATATAAAAAATCTCTGGGGAGTAATCACGGGAAAGGCTATTTACTCAGGGACGCTGGATTTGAAAGAAGCCATAAAAGTTACACAATCTTAGGTTGAGGCTGAGGCTGAAAAAAGACCAGACTCTTAACCTTGACCTTAGCCTTAACCTTATAGTTGGAGGATAGGTGCTCACAAAGAGAATAATCCCATGCCTTGACGTAAAAGATGGGCGGGTAGTGAAAGGCGTCAGCTTTGTCAATCTGAAAGACGCAGGTGACCCTGTCGAAAATGCAAAGTTCTATGACGATCAGGGAGCTGATGAACTTATTTTTCTTGATATTACTGCGTCCCATGAGAAGAGAAATATTATCATTGACGTAGTCATGAGAACTGCTGAAGAAGTTTTCATGCCTCTTACTGTTGGCGGAGGGATTAAAACCATTAAAGATATACGCGAGCTTCTCAAAGCAGGATGTGATAAGGTATCTATAAATACAGCTGCGGTTAAAAATCCTGATTTTATAAGAGAGGCATCTGAAAGGTTTGGAAGTCAATGTATTGTGGTTGCAATTGATGCAAAGCGAGTAGTCGGGGGGTTGCCTTATGCTACTGGTGAAAAGTGGTTTGATGACCCTGCACTAAAAGATGTATGTCTTAAACTTCCTGAGAAAATTCACCCCGTCCCCCCCTTAATAAAGGAAGGCGAGGGTGGATTATGGGCTATCTCGACTCATGGTGGGAGAAAGATAAAGCTCATAGATGCTGTGAAATGGGCTCAAAAGATTGAAGAACTCGGA
>Ga0224506_10002967_pt1 | contig 11386 bp, 9 predicted proteins | sample SF_Jan12_sed_USG_2_FD_169108 | JGI IMG/M metagenome (GOLD analysis project Ga0224506, IMG submission 169108) | Sediment microbial communities from San Francisco Bay, California, United States - SF_Jan12_sed_USGS_8_1 | ecosystem: Environmental > Aquatic > Marine > Sediment | place: USA...
TTCGACCGGGTCGGTACTGGCATCGATGACTTGCAGTGCCGCCGCATTTTCGTTGTTTTGATAATAAGAGTACATAAAGCCGTTTAGGATCGCCTCAGATACTTTTTCCAGTCTGCCGGAAAAGGGAAGCATCAAGGCTATTTTGGCTGGTTTAATGTAAATACGCCGACTCTCTTCCAGTAAATTTATTGCGAAATTTGGCGCTGCGGGATGCTCTCCGTATAGCTGGTACCACTGGTCGATCCAGGGTTCAATTTTGCTCGGCAGCATATTTGAGCGCCGGGCGATCAGGTTCAACTCGAGCCAGCCGCGCATTTCGCTGGTTTGTTGCTCTGCGAGTGCTTTTACTATCGTTGACTCGGTGATGCGATTGAGTGCTTGCCAGATAAAAGCGTGATTCTCTTCGATTTCATCTTCGGATTTTAAAAACTCGCTGATCTGCATGCGTAATTGAGCGCTTTCCATCGGTTTACCGATAGCCAGAACGCCTTTAGATCGTATATTCAGTGCCAGCGCCTTGAAGCGGAAATCTTCTATTTCCTCGATATTCGGGAGCGTCAACAGGCTTTGATATATCTTGCCGATACCGAGGAAGCTGCCAGCAAGAATAATGTCTATATAGCGCTTATCCTGTTCGAGAATATCGTCGTCTTTCAGTGCGTTGAAATAGGGTTCTATATAGTTATAACGCTGCTGGTAATAAAACATCAGGCCGGCACGGATATAATAGGCTGAACGCTCAGGCTGTTGTGCGTTTTCCGCCATACTCTGGTAAAACTGTGCCGCTTCCACCCAGGACTTTTCGGTTTCCAGCTGAAGGGCGCGTATGATATTTTCCTCTTCTGTGGATAAACTGAAATCCTGATCGTCGATAACTGATTTTGTTGGTACGGTCTGACAGGCAGTAATACTCATCATTAGTATCAATAGCAGGCTTATTTTTGGACAGGCTAGTCTCATCTGATTTTAGTATTTAAATGGTTGAAATTATTCCGGTATTCGGCTCTCCGGATTGGCGTGATAGTGTACACTCTTTTGCATGAGCGGCGTACTTTATATTGTAGCAACCCCCATCGGTAATCTTGATGATATGACCTATCGTGCGGTAAAAATTTTACAGCAGGTCAATGTTATCGCTGCTGAAGATACACGTCATAGTCAAAGACTGCTTAATCATCTGGGTATTCGTAAGAAAATGATCTCTTTGCACCAGCATAACGAGAGCCAGAGGGTAGATCAGTTGTTGCAAAAGCTTGAGGCGGGAGAAGATATCGCACTTATTTCAGATGCCGGGACGCCGTTGATTTCTGATCCGGGGTATCCACTGGTCACGGCAGTAAGAGATGCAGGTCTTCGAGTTAGTCCGATACCTGGTGCGAGCAGTATTATTGCCGCTTTATCCGCTGCTGGAATGCCCACCGATAGCTTCACCTTTTCCGGATTCTTGTCGCAAAAAAACGTCGAGCGTCTGGAAAAGCTGAAAGCACTAAGCCAGATTGAAGGCACACTGGTGTTACTGGAGTCGAGTCACAGAATCTACCGACTAATGGAGCAGTTAGCGGAGGTAATGCCCGACAAGCGAATCGTCGTAGCGAAGGAACTAACCAAGACACATGAAAACTTTCTGAATGGCCAGGCGCAGGATATATTGAATCTTTTTGATACCGACCCAGCGCTTACCAAAGGCGAGTTTGTGGTGTTAATTGATAATCCCAGGGATAAAGAGAAGACAGGTTTGACGGACGCCGATATTGCAATGCTTGAACTATTGCTGGCTGAACTTTCGCTGAAAAAAGCGGTGAAGCTTTGTAGCCAGCTCAGTGGCAGGAAAAAGAATGATTTGTATCAGGTTGCGCTGGCGCTGACCAGTAAGTCGTAACTGGTCAGCGTAAAACGGGTGCTAAAGGTCCGTGCTGACCACATATTTCAAAATCTCAACCACCTGTGCAGGCGTTTGCGCCCAGGCCATCGCTGCCGCATCGACTTCTTTCAACGGATGAATAATGTCTTCGTCATGCAGCGTAATATAAGGCGTGCCTAGTGCCGCACAGTAGCCGGCATCAAAAGCGGCGTTCCACTGCTTATATTTGTCGCCAAATCGTACAATAGCGATATCGCATCTTTCGATCAGGTTTTTAGTGCGTATGCCATTTACTTTCGACGATTTATGATCACGCCAAAAGCTACTGGCTTCCGCACCTAGTATATCCCCAGCAGCATCACTGGCCTCATGGTTAGTAACCGCTGAGCTAAATGTAACGGGTAAATCGAGGGCTTGCACACCCTGTTTGATTTGTTCACGCCAGTCGGTATGGATTTCACCGGATAAGTAGACATTCCAACTCATTGTTAACCTCGCATTCTAGATTTGTCGGGATCAATGCCCGAGACCGACGAGTATTATTTCATGGTTAGCAGTTTGGTCAAATATTTTGGCGAAATCTTATCTATCCCTGATATATCCCAACTGTAATAGTAGAAAAAATTCTAAGACGATAAAATATATATTTTTAATCAATTCTCCAATAATCCCTTTGTGATTATTATTCTCATAAAATCAACTACTTGCACTCATTGGTAATATTATCAGGCAGCTCTGGAAAGTAGTCGTAATTATTAACTGGTGGAGTAAACCGAACAATTTTAGCTGCTCAGCGTCTATATATTTAACTATGCTTAATATTAGAAGCGAACATATATTTAGGTGAAGAAAGATGAGCATCTTCGAAAAGTATCAAGAGCGGTATGAACAACGCCTGCAGGAGGAGTTCTCGTTACAGGAGTATCTTAATCTCTGCAAGGAGAACCCCCTGGTCTATGCAACAGCCAGTGAGCGGATGCTCGCGGCGATCGGCGAGCCCGAACTCGTCGATACCTCTCAGGAACCACGCCTGAGCCGAATATTTTCCAACAAAATGATTTCGCGTTATCCAGCCTTTAAATCTTTCTACGGTATGGAAGACGCGATTGAACAAATTGTTTCGTATTTCAAGCACGCGGCGCAGGGTCTGGAAGAAAAGAAACAGATCCTCTATTTATTAGGGCCGGTTGGTGGCGGTAAGTCGTCGCTGGCCGAGCAGTTAAAAGCTTTGATGGAAAAATATCCAATTTACGCGATTAAGGACTCTCCTGTTTTCGAATCCCCACTGGGCTTGTTCGATGCCATTGAAGATGGCGACATCTTAATGGCCGAATACGGTATTGCGCCGCGATATCTGAACAAAATCATGTCCCCCTGGGCGGCGAAACGCCTACATGAATTCGGCGGCGATATTGCCCAGTTTAAAGTAGTTAAAATCCAGCCATCGATTCTTGATCAGGTCGCTATCGCGAAAACTGAGCCCGGCGATGAAAACAATCAGGACATTTCAGCCCTGGTCGGAAAGGTCGATATTCGTATGCTCGAGCACTATGCACAGAATGATGCGGACGCTTATAGTTATTCCGGCGCATTGTGTCGGGCGAACCAGGGTTTAATGGAATTCGTCGAAATGTTTAAGGCGCCGATCAAAGTTTTACATCCGTTACTAACAGCGACTCAGGAAGGGAATTACAACGGCACCGAAGGCTTGTCAGCATTGCCGTTTGAGGGCACTATCCTCGCGCATTCAAATGAGTCCGAATGGCAGGCATTCAGAAACAATAAAAATAACGAAGCATTTCTTGATCGGGTTTATATTGTTAAGGTGCCTTATTGCTTACGTGTTTCCGAAGAGATTCGTATTTACGATAAATTACTCGCCAACAGTTCGCTTTCCGAGTCGCCCTGCGCGCCGAGTACCCTGGAAATGTTGGCACAGTTTAGCGTGTTATCCCGGCTGGTTAATCCCGAAAATTCCAGTGTTTATTCAAAAATGCGTGTTTACGACGGCGAGAGCCTGAAAGACACGGACCCGAAAGCCAAGTCGTACCAGGAATACCGCGATTACGCGGGTGTGGACGAGGGCATGAAGGGTTTGTCGACCCGTTTTGCCTTTAAAATATTGTCGCGAGTCTTTAACTTCGATCAAAGCGAAGTAGCCGCGAATCCGGTCCACCTGCTGTATGTTCTGGAGCAGCAAATCGCACGAGAGCAGTTTCCGCAGGATACGCATGACCATTATCTGGAGTACATCAAGGAATATCTGGTGCCGAATTACGTCGAGTTTATCGGCAAGGAAATTCAGACTTCGTACCTAGAGTCATATTCCGAATATGGTCAGAATATATTTGACCGCTACGTCACTTACGCTGATTTCTGGATACAGGATCAGGAATTTCGCGATCCCGAGACGGGGGAAAATTTTGGCAGGGCTGCGCTGAATGACGAACTCGAGAAAATAGAAAAACCGGCCGGTATTTCAAACCCGAAGGATTTTCGTAACGAAGTTGTCAATTTTGTCTTACGCGCCCGTGCCAATAACGAAGGCAATAACCCTAACTGGGTGAGTTACGAAAAGCTACGAACCGTGATCGAGAAGAAGATGTTTTCTAACACGGAAGAACTCCTGCCGGTGATTTCATTTAGCGCTAAAGCTTCCGAAGACGATAAGCAAAAACATGCCGACTTTGTTTCGCGTATGGTCGATAAGGGTTATACCGAGAAACAGGTTCGGCTGCTTTGCGAGTGGTATTTGCGAGTGAGGAAGTCGTCCTGAATGCTAGCATTGGGAGAAATCAAAGTATGGCGCAACTAATCGACAGGCGGCCCAATGCCAGGAATAAAAGTACCGTCAATCGCCAGCGGTTTATAAGGAGGCATAAGTCACAGATCAAGCGAGCGATCGCCGAGCAAATTTCCGAACGCTCGATTACCGATGTGAATAGTGGTGAGAGTGTTTCGATACCGACGCGCGATATTGGCGAGCCCAATTTTCGCCATGGCAGAGGGGGCGTTCGTGACACGGTATATCCCGGAAACAGGGAGTTTTCACAGGGTGATCGAATAAAACGCCCGATGCAGGGTGATCAGGACAAAGCTCGAAGAGCCAGCGATCAGGGTGAGGGGGAAGACGGATTTGCATTCGAAATTTCCAGAGATGAATATCTTGAACTGTTATTCGATGATCTGGAGTTACCGAACCTGAAGAAAAATCAGTTACGTAAGTTAACAAAAAAGAACACGGTTCGCGCCGGCCATACCAGCGATGGCGTGCCAGCCAATATTAACGTCGTGCGTTCATTGCGTTCGGCGTTATCACGTCGTATTGCATTGGGTGCTCAGTCAAGGCGGCAGCTACACGAACTCGAAGCCGAATTGAAAGACTTACAGCAGGAACAGAATCCTGATGTGGCGATGGTTGAAATTCTCAGGGTTCAGATCGAGGAACTTAAGGGGAAACTGAAAAAAATTCCTTTTATCGATACTTTCGATTTGCGCTTCAATAATTTCGTGCAACGCCCGGAACCTACTTCTCAAGCAGTCATGTTCTGTATTATGGATGTATCGGGCTCTATGGATCGCGAAACCAAAGATATCGCCAAGCGTTTTTTCATATTGCTCTATCTATTTTTGACCCGTAGCTACAAAGAAGTCGAGGTGGTATTTATCCGGCATCATACCCAGGCCATGGAAGTCGACGAAGAAGAGTTCTTCTATTCCCGTGAAACGGGCGGCACGATAGTCTCCAGTGCTTTGCAATTGATGAAGGGAATTATAGCGGCTCGTTTCCCGGCCACTGACTGGAATATTTACGCTGCGCAGGCATCCGATGGTGATAACTGGAATGATGATTCTCCACTTTGCCACCAGTTGTTGTCACGAGATTTATTGCCGCTGCTTCGATATTTCGCCTATGTTGAAATTACCCGTCACAAGCATCAGAGCCTCTGGACTCAGTATGAACGCCTGCTGGACAGCCATGATAATTTTGCTTTGCAACACATTATTGAGCAGCGCGATATTTATCCGGTGTTCCGTGAATTTTTTCGGAAGCATGTGCAGTGAAAGACCCGATATCAACCACGGCCGAATGGACTTTTGAGCTGATCGAAGAGTACTACACCGAGATCAAAAGCATTGCCGAAGAATTCGAACTGGATACTTACCCGAATCAGATCGAATTAATCAGTGCCGAACAAATGCTCGACGCCTATGCCAGTGTCGGTATGCCGATAGGCTATAACCACTGGTCCTTTGGAAAGCATTTTATCAAGAATGAGCAGCGGTACAGACGTGGTCATATGGGACTGGCCTATGAAATTGTTATCAATTCGAATCCCTGCATCGCTTATTTAATGGAGGAAAATACGATGATGATGCAGGCCCTGGTCATGGCCCATGCCTGCTTCGGTCATAATTCGTTTTTCAAGGGGAATTATCTGTTTCGAGCCTGGACCGATGCCGAAGCAATTATCGATTATCTGGTATTTGCCCGGCAATTTATCGCGGACTGTGAGGCGAGATATGGCATCGACGAGGTCGAACAGTTGCTGGATTCGTGCCATGCATTACAAAATTATGGTGTCGATCGTTATAAGCGACCTCACCCGATTTCGATGCGTGAGGAAAAAAAGCGGCTGAAAGAGCGTGAAGAATATTTGCAGTCGCAGGTAAATGACTTGTGGCGCAAGACTATCCCGCAAAAAGAAATAGAAGATAACCGGGATGAACGCCAACGATTCCCGGCTGAACCTCAGGAAAATATTCTCTACTTCATTGAAAAACATGCACCTTACCTTGAGCCCTGGCAACGCGAAGTAGTGCGTATTGTTCGTAAGATTGGTCAGTATTTTTATCCTCAGCGCCAAACCCAGGTAATGAATGAGGGTTGGGCCTGTTTCTGGCATTACAATATTATCAATCAGCTCTATGACCGGGGGAAGGTGACCGAAGGGTTTATGATCGAGTTTCTGCAAAGTCATACCAATGTAGTCTCTCAGCCCGATTTTGATAGCCCATTTTTTTCCGGTATCAACCCGTATGCACTGGGTTATGCGATGATGACAGATATCCGTCGGATATGTGAAAAGCCGGATGAAGAAGACCGTCGGTGGTTTCCCGATATAGCGGGGTCAGATTGGCGGAAAACCTTAAATTTCGCCATGACTAATTTCAAGGATGAGAGTTTTGTTTCGCAGTTTTTGTCGCCCCGATTAATCCGGGAATTCAAACTGTTTTCGATACTCGACGATGAGGAACAGGATTCACTCGAAATTTCCTCTATACATAATGACTCTGGTTATCAGCACATTCGGCAGGCTCTATCGAACCAGTACAACTTGAGTATGAATGAACCCAATATCCAGGTGTATGATGTCGATATGCGGGGTGATAGAGCTCTGATTCTCCGGCACCGACAACACGACAATATTCCATTGGCTGATACGCACGAGCAGGTGTTAAAGCATTTACATCGACTTTGGGGTTTCTCGGTGAAACTGGAATCAGTCGACGAAGACAATTTGATAAAGCAAAGCTGGCAATGCCCGGAGAAAGAAGAAAAACAGAAAACCGGTAGTTATTGAGGGTTTTTTAACCGCCTTTAATCGGTGGTAATAAAACGATTTCATCCGATGCCGATACAATGGTATCGGCATGGGCTTCTCTGTCGAGCTTCACATCGTTCAACAGCACAATATAAGTTTTGTTCTCGGGGATGGGTAGATGAGACAAAACATCCGTCAACATACTACCCTCGGGCAGGTTCAAGACACAGGCATTAAAAGCACTACCGGCGGGCAAATACTCACGTAGCCCGCCAAATAGTTTGACTGAAACCTGCATGGTTGAAATTGAACCTTATAGACCGAGGCGGCTTATGGTATCTGAAGTTGGCTCGCCTTCTTCATTCCATCCGCGTAGCTGGTAATATTCAGGCAACATATCGCCGAGCTTGCAGACCAGTCCTTTGGCCGTGCCGACATCGGCGGGTTCTTCGAGGATGCGTTTCGGTAAAGTATCGTCTTTCTTGCCCAGGCCTGCTTTGATGTTGAACAGGCGTTCCAGATTCCAGATACGTTCTCCTACGGTTTGTACGTCGTCTTCACTCCAGTCGGATTCGCAGGAACCATTGACCAGTTCGAGGTAATCCTTGATGCTCCAGCCGCATTCAGAGGGGAACAGGCAGAGTCCAGTGGAATCGATAAATGCCACTTCGTTCTGGGAGTCGTAAACTACCTGTGCTTTGCCCTCGATATCGGTTGTTTCGAAATCGTGCTCATAAGGGGAGGCGCGTAAATGGCAGGCGCCACGGTTACTGGTAGCATAAGCCAGCCCCATGCCCTGCATACCTCGTCCATCGTAGGCGGCAAATTCCTGGCCTTTCACCGACATGGACAAATCAGGGTGGCCGTATTTTTCGCAAAGTCGTTTTGAACCCATCGCAATATCGGCACCAATGCCTTCGTTGCGAGCAGTCATTTCGCCCATCGCGCACAGCGCTTCGGCAGAACCAAATTCAAGCTTGACACCATTAGTGTCCTGTTCGGTAATCGCGCCAATATCGAACAGTTCCATTGCTGCTGCAATCGAGCCGCCCAGAGATATCGGGTCCATACCATATTCGTTACAAAGGAAGCCGACATAAGTTGCGGCATCGATATCGTCAACGCCGCAAGCCGCGCCTAGCGCGTAGGCTGTCTCGTACTCGAGACCTCCGGATGCGCCGTGGTACTGCGGCTTGTCCTTGATCGAAAAATGAGTTGGATCGACATGGCAGATTCGGCCGCAACCGATGGTGCAGCCGAAACAGGCGCCATTGGTGATAATATTGGTGTGGCCATTGGCATTGGGCGTGTGCATCGCTTCGGGATTTAATTTTTCCGCACCCTCGAAGCGTACGCTACGATTGTTACGGGTGGGTAACGCGCCAAAATTATTGGTGACGTCGATCATCGCGAGGGTGCCGTCACGGGACATTTCATCGCGTTCGGTCATACGCGCATTGACTTCGCTGGCGAGCTTGAAATAACCAGCCGGATCCGGACTTTTGACGCCTTTGGTGCCACGTACCGCAATGGCTTTAATTTTCTTTGCCCCCATGACTGTGCCGACACCGGAGCGACCGGCAGCACGGTGCCTGTCATTTACGACGCAGGCATAACGACAGAGGTTTTCTCCGGCCTGGCCAATCGAGGCAAAGCGCATGAGAGGGTCAGCGTATTTTTTACCAAGAAAGTCTTCAGTTTCCCAGACTGTTTTGCCCCAGACTTCGCTGGCATCGCAGAGTTCGACCTTGTCGTCCTCAATATGAAGATACACTGGCTTTTCCGATTCACCTTCGATAATAAGCAGATCGTAGCCGGCAAACTTCAGCTCAGCGCCGAATTTACCACCCGAGTTAGAGCAGGCGATAGCGTCAGTTAGCGCGCCCTTGGTGATGACCGAGTAGCGACCGCTGGTAGAGGCCAGGGTACCGGTGACAGGACCGGTGGCGAAGATAACCTTGTTTTCTGGTGACAGCGCGTCCGCCGCTGGATCCATTTCTTCCAGCAAGTATTTACTACCTAATCCTCGCTGTCCGAGATAATCGTTAGCCCACTCCATATTCAGTGGTTCTATTTGACAACGACCCTCAGTGAGATTGACGCGTAGTATCTGTTTATGCCAGCTCATTATATTGCTCCTCGGAATATTATTAATTGCGCACGATTGTATCGTTTTGCGGCATCAAATAACAATCCAAATAGATAACATTCGATATTGATTTTGATTGCGTAATTGATAGGCTAGTTAGATTGAGAATGAGGTTGGATGCTTTAAAATATGATCAAGGTCATTATCGAACGAGTCGTCGCTGAGGGACTGGAAGTACCTTACGAAAAGTCTGTGAGTGATTTGTTAAACATTATGACCAGAGCTCAGGGCTATATCTCAGGTGAATCGCTGGTCGATGTTGATCAGCCCAACCATTATGTTGTTGTTGCCAGGTGGGCGGATCGTAAATCCTGGGATGACTGGTATCTCTCGGAGGAACGTAAAGAGGTTCTCGCAGCGATATCGCCTTTCCTGCAAACCGACGAAAAGTGTACCGTATTACATCAGCTGGCGTACCACCGTTATTCGTAATTCAACATACACAGAAGCCGTAGAAAAAGGTAGGATTATGCCATCTTCCTTTTTTTAAGTAGAAAACCTATGGCCGCTTCAAACCAGTTTACCTTCTCCAGCTTCCTGTTGAGATACCTGATTGCCGTTATTCTGGTATTCGTCACCTATAACCCCAGCGGCTATTCCTGGTTGCACTGGTTAAATTCCGACGCCGCGATGGTGTACAAGGCAGCGACGGGTATTGTTTTACTCATAGGCTGGGTGATGTATTTACGAGCCACCTGGAACTCACTCGGCGCGATTGGCACCATACTCGCCGCCGCAGTCTTTGGCGTTATGATCTGGTTGCTGATCGAGTGGGGACTGCTGGCACTGAACAATACCTCGGTAATGTTCTGGGTGGTTGAGTTTGTATTGAGTGGCGTACTGGCGATCGGAATGTCCTGGTCGCATATTCGACGGAAGGTATCAGGGCAGTACGATACGGATGAAATTGAGGGTTAACGCGGCAGAAAACAGGGGGCTACCAATGCGGGCATCTGACCCGGTTTTCGAGGCTGTAGATCGCCGCCAGTTACTTGAATTTCACGCTCCCGGGACGGTGCTGGCATCAAAATGAGATTCAAAATGCAGCCGCCGCAGGGTGATCAGATGGAGCAGGGTATACCGGGATTAACGGGGACAATCGATAGTTTATCGCGCGGTATTCAACAGGGTCTGGTCACACCGTTAGCCGTGGTCGAGGCTCATCTTGAGAATATCGAGAAGTACGATTCGAAATTAGGCGCGTTCCAGACCGTATTTACTGATGACGCCCTCGCCGCTGCCGCCGCCGCGACCAAAGCCATTGCCTCGGGTCACCGAATCGGTCCATTTCATGGCATTCCGTTTGCGTTAAAGGATATTTGCGAATTCGAAGGCCGGGTTACCACCAACGGGTCGATGGCCATGCGTGACCGTGTCTCGACCTATACCGGTAGTCTGGTGCGCCGTTTGGTGTCAGCCGGAGGTATCGTCATTGGCAAGACCAAGGCGGTCGAATGCGCGTTTGGCGGTTGGGGAACTAATCAGCATATGGGCACGCCCTGGAATCCCTGGGATATGCAGCAGGCGCGTGTGCCGGGCGGCTCCTCTTCGGGGTCTGGCGTTGCAGTCGCCGCCGGCCTTGCTGTTTGTGCCGTGGGTACCGATACCGGTGGTTCGGTTCGACTACCCGCAGGTTATTGCGGAGTGGTTGGGCTCAAGGTCACCGAAGGACAGCTACCGACCGATGGTATTACCGCCTTATCACAAACCCTCGATACACCGGGGCCGATGACACAGTCGGTCGTCGACGCGCTACTTATGTACCAGGTCATGGCAGGTGTCGAGGCCTGGAAAATCGACCATGATCGAGATCAGCATCGGGGCGTTTAC
>Ga0224506_10002968_pt1 | contig 11383 bp, 13 predicted proteins | sample SF_Jan12_sed_USG_2_FD_169108 | JGI IMG/M metagenome (GOLD analysis project Ga0224506, IMG submission 169108) | Sediment microbial communities from San Francisco Bay, California, United States - SF_Jan12_sed_USGS_8_1 | ecosystem: Environmental > Aquatic > Marine > Sediment | place: USA...
GCAGGAGCCCTAATAAAGCACGACTGGAAAAAATGCGTTGAAAAAACAACGCCTCGTTGCTTGTTAATTGAAGCTTTAATTTCAGTTGATGAAATTGAAAAACCGGAAATGAAAAACTGGTCGCTGGGTGAAATTCTTACCGCACAGGCAAAGGCGGGCCTTGCCGCAGATGCGATGAATTCGGCAAGGCGCATTCATGACCCACAATTAATAATTGTTGCCTTGCGAGATATTGCCAAAAGCCAGGCACAAGCCGGACGTCATGCTGAAGCAATGGAAGCCGTAGATATAATCCCTGATATTAACAGCCAGATAGAGGCCTATATATCCATAACGGAAATTATGGCCAGCAAGGGCGAAAAAGAACTTTCCAATGAAACCAGCGAGCACCTGCTTGAATATTTAGAAAAAATACAAGACCCATTAAATAAAACGGCCATAATGTCGCGCCTAGCGGTTATTCTTTACAATAGCGACGATATAGAAAAATCAAAAAAATTCATTGACGATGCATTGTACGTGGCGCGCAGAATTAACGACGATCATTTGCGTGAAAAAGCATTACGCCATGTTGCGGCGGCACTTGCAGAGGCAGGCGATCCAGCACGTGCATTAAATATAATTAAAGGGGCAAAAAACGGTGCAAACGATGTACCAATTCTTATGGCCGCAGCCACCGGTCAGGCCCTTTCAGGTAGGGCCGATATAGCGCTTAGCACTGCAGATTCCATAGAGGCGGTGCGCTATCGTTCTTTAGTGTTGTCAAAAATTGCCGCGTATCAGGCAGGTGCCGGATTGATAACCGATGCGATTGAGACCCTAGGCAAGGCGCTGGATGCGGCAAAAACAATCCGTTTTCCCTTTGCTAAGGCCTATGCCCTGTCACGCATAGCACTTTCATATAACGATGTCGCGGTAAGCGCCGGTGATGACATGGATTTGATGGCAAAATCACTGGCGGTTGCTGATCTTGTATCTGATGATCGCTTACGTGCACATATAATATGGGCTATAGCCGATGAACGAAAACGCGCCGACAGCGCATATTTTACTTTGGCCCACGACAAAGCAATCATCGCCACCAAGGATATAAAAAGCTCTTTAAGCAAGGTATGGATGCTTTGCGATATCTCTGAAGCAAGGGCAATTAAAGGTGATGTTGACGGGGCATGGACCCTTTACGATCAGGCTAAAAAAGAGGCAATAAAAATAAATCACCCATGGGGTCGCTCACGCGCATTGGCAAAGGTCGCCCTTACCCTCAGTGGGCTTGCCGATATTGCTACGGGCAAGGTAGATTAGCGCTGCGGTAAATGCACATCTTGTATATAAGGCGCTAGTTAATTAAGGTTGTTTCAGGCAACCAATCTAGTAGTGCCACATATTTAAAATAATAATGATAAAGGAAATAACCTTGGACAAACCACAATGCGCACAAAAAGAGCCATATGAAATAGAAGTAGAAGAAGGCAAAACCTATTATTGGTGTGCCTGCGGAAGAAGTAAAAAACAACCCTTTTGCGATGGATCACACAAGGGCACAGAATTTAAAGCTCTTGCTCACAAAGCGGAAAAAAGTGAGACGGTTTATTTTTGCGGTTGCAAGGCAACAAAAACTCCGCCGTTTTGCGATGGATCACACGAGGACATCTAATGGCACGCTCGGGCAACAAAAAACACAGTGCGAAAAATGTCAAATATTTGACTCTAGCGTTGCTTGGCGTTGGTCTGGTTGGGTGTTCATCGGTTAGCAACGACACAACGCTACAGTGCCCGGAAGTATCAATCATTTCTGATGGCGCTGAGCTTATTCGATTTGCCTCAGGGCAACCTGCGGTAGCGCAAAATATAATCCACCAAGAATCATTCGAAGGATTCGCTGGATCGTGCGAACACAATATTGATGACGCCATTATGAGCGTTGAAATTATACCTAAAATTTTTTCAGCCAAAGGCCCGGCCAATATGGATGGTACGGCCCGATTCGATTATTTTGTTGCCCTATCTGACAGTCAGGGCGCAATTATCAACAAACAACGCTTTCCCGTTAACTTGACCTATTTGGATGATTCCAGCGAAATCCTATGGCAGGAAGATGTCCCGGTTACCCTGACGCTTCCCCTGAAGGATGGCGAATCCGTGACAAAGTACCGCATTTTCATAGGGCTACAGCTTAGTCGTGATGAACTGAAATATATCAAAGCTAATCGCTAAAACCTTAGCCCTGACCTGCCTGGTCAATTAACATAAACACACCCCGGAACATGTTGACCAAACCCAGAAGGCGGCTAGAATGTCCGCTCTTTTGAAGAAATATGTTTTTTCCTCGATTTTAAGCCATTGCGGGAGAGTTCGGTTTTGACAGCTAAATGTCATATATCGACGCCGAAGGAGCAACCGCCCCGGAATCTCTCAGGCACCCGGACCGCAAATGGCGACGAGGCTCTGGAAAGTAGGTGTTGGTAAAAAATAAAACCAGCGTCTCACCGAAGATGTAACCCGTATGTGTAACGGGGAATCTTTCAGGTTCCAAGACAGGGTGGGGCAGAAGTCGGCTTTTGTTTATGCCGTGGAATCTGCTCTAAACTGCCTAAGGAATAATTGAGTGTCAGACGATAATAAAACCCAACTTAAAAAAACACCGCTAGACACTTTGCACCGCGAACTGGGGGCCAAGATGGTTCCATTTGCCGGTTATGATATGCCCGTTCAGTACCCGATGGGGGTTTTAAAAGAACACCTACACACCCGCACCAACGCCGGGCTGTTTGACGTTTCACATATGGGTCAGGCGTTCCTTACGGGGCCCGGGGCAATAGATGCTTTTGAAGCCCTTGTGCCTGGTGATTATAAAGATATGCCCACAGGCAAAACCCGCTATACGGTTTTACTAAATGATAGCGGTGGCATCATGGATGACCTGATGGCCACCAAAATTGAAGATGGTCTTTACATAGTAGTCAACGCCGCATGCAAGGATGCAGACTTTGCCCATATAAAATCCAAAACCGCTGGCAAGGCCAAGCTAGAAATTCTTGAAGATCGTGCATTACTGGCAATACAAGGCCCCAAAGCGGGTGACGTTATAGCCCGCCTTTCCCCTGAAACCATAGACATGACTTTCATGACATTCGCGAAGGTTTCAATCGCGGGTATTGCATGTTTTGTAACCAGATCAGGTTATACCGGTGAAGATGGATTTGAAATTTCCGTCCCGGCAAGCATGGCGGGTGAACTTGCCAAAAAGATTTTGGCCGAACCAGAGGTCGAGGCAATTGGCCTTGGCGCGCGCGACAGTTTGCGCCTTGAGGCGGGTCTTTCTCTTTATGGTCACGATATAGATACCACCACCACGCCAGTTGAGGCTGGCCTTAGATGGGTGATTAACAAACGCAGACGTGAAGAAAAAAACTTTCCCGCCGCAAATATAATTATGGACCAAATAGAAAACGGAACCGAACGCCAACGCGTTGGCATTAAACCGGATGGTCGCGCCCCCGCACGCGAAGGAACTGAAATCCAAGATGTGGATGGAAACGCCATCGGCATTATTACCAGCGGCGGTTTTGGCCCTAGCGTTGATGGCCCAGTAGCAATGGGTTATGTCAAAACTGCTTTCAGCGCTGAAGGCACCAAATTGAATCTAATTGTTCGCGGCAAGGCAATTTCAGCCAATGTTGTAAAAATGCCGTTTACTCCGCACCATTATCGTACCTAAAGAATAAAGGAAGCTAGAAAAATGAGCACAATTAAATACACCAAAGATCACGAATGGGTTTCGGTTGATGGCGATATCGCAACCGTTGGCATTACCGCTTACGCACTTGAACAACTGGGCGATCTTGTTTTTGTTGAAGTTCCGGATGCTGGTAAGTCTGTTACGGCAGGCGATGAGGCAGCCGTGGTTGAATCGGTCAAAGCTGCCAGCGAAGTTTACGCCCCCGTTAGCGGCGAAGTAACCGAAGGCAACCCAGCTATTGCCGATGACCCTGCTGCGGTGTCTGGCGAAGCTGGCGGTGATGGCTGGTTCTTTAAAATTAAAATGTCCAACACGTCCGAACTGGATGGAATGATGAATGATGCCGAATACGGCGAATACCTTAGCTCTTTAGATTAATAGGAACCGACTAAATGCGCTATCTGCCGCTAACCGATGAAGACCGCAAAGAAATGCTTGGCGTTGTCGGTGTAAAAGACATCAACGGATTATTTGCTGACGTACCAAATCAGGCGCTGTTAAAGGCGCCAGTGGACCTCCCCTCACGTCAGGGCGAGATGGAAGTGGAAAGAATTATGGCTGAAATGGCGGCCAAAAACCTTAACACTTCCACCTCACCGTCGTTTCTTGGTGGTGGTGCATACCGCCACCATATCCCGGCAACGGTTGATTACATGATACAGCGGGGCGAATTCTTGACCGCCTACACCCCTTATCAACCCGAAGTTAGCCAAGGCACATTACAGGTATTGTTCGAATTTCAAACTCAGGTCGCCATGCTGACCGGAATGGAAGTTGCCAACGCATCTATGTATGACGGCGCAACCTCAACCGCAGAAGCCGTAATGATGGCCAACCGCGTAACTAGGCGTGAGCGCGCAGTTATTGCGGGCGGTCTACACCCGCATTACCGCGAGGTAACCGAAACACATGCAAAATATCTTGGCTTTGAAATTGTTTCGCCCGCACCCAAAGCCGGTGGCGATGACGTGGCTGAACTTATTTCCCTAATTGATGACAAAACATCGTGCGTTGTTGTGCAAACCCCTGATGTTTTTGGAAATCTTCATGATTTAACAAAAATTGCCGAAGCAGCGCACGAAAAAGGCGCGCTGTTGATTGCAGTAAACACCGAAATTGTGTCACTTGGTCTGGTGGAGGCACCGGGAAACCAAGGCGCTGACATTGTCGCGTGCGAAGGGCAGTCCCTTGGTAATCCGCTTGGATTTGGTGGGCCATACGTTGGACTTTTTGCAACTAATCCAAAATACGTGCGCCAGATGCCGGGCCGGGTTTGCGGCGAAACCAAAGACGTCGAAGGAAAACGCGGTTGGGTGCTAACCCTTTCAACCCGCGAGCAACACATTCGCCGGGAAAAAGCGACATCAAACATTTGCACAAACTCGGGCCTTTGTGCGTTGGCATTTTCTATTCATGCGTCACTATTGGGTGACGAAGGAATTAAACGTTTGGCCAGAACCAACCATGCCTACGCATGTGAATTAGCAGATATGTTAGCCAAAGTTGACGGGGTCGAAGTTTTAAACAAAACATTTTTTAACGAATTCACCGTAAAACTTTCAAAACCCGCAGCTGAAGTGGTGGAAAAATTAGCAGGCAAGGGCATCCTTGGCGGCATACCCCTTTCACGGCTTTTCCCCGGTAATTCAGATTTTACAAACATGATGATAGTGGCCGTTACCGAAACTAACACGCCCAAGGACATGCAAGCATTAACCACAGCATTGAAGGAGATCTTGTAATGGCTGATATGTCACAAGGTCGCACCAACGTTCCGGTAGCCGGCTCGCAACAACCGGGAACCGCCACCATTAGCGGATCAAAGGGTCTTGAATTTGATGAACCGCTAATTTTTGAAATGGGCGAAGAAGGACGCACCGGGGTTGATATCAACCCGGTTGAAATTAGTAACGAGCGCCTTGGTGGTTTAGCGCGAAAAGAAAATGTGGGCCTCCCCGGTCTTTCTGAACCACAAATTGTACGCCATTACACTCGCCTTAGCCAAAAAAACTACGGCATTGATTCTGGTTTTTATCCGCTTGGTTCGTGCACCATGAAGCACAACCCTAGGATAAATGAAAAAATTGCCCGCATGCAGGGTCTTGGTGATTTGCACCCCCTACAACCGCAATCAACCGTTCAGGGTGCGCTGGAACTTATCGATACACTGGCCCACTGGTTAAAAACATTAACCAATATGCCCGCAGTTGCCATGAGTCCTGCCGCCGGTGCGCACGGCGAGCTTTGCGGGATGATGGCCATTGCCGCTGCCATAACTGCGCGGGGTGAAAACCGCACCCGCGTTCTTGTGCCCGAAAGCGCACATGGCACCAACCCGGCAACGGCGGCGGCTTGTGGGTTTACGGTGGATTCAATTCCCGCCAACGATAAAGGCCGGGTTGATATCGCTGCTTTCAAGGCCAAGCTAGGGCCCGACGTAGCAGGCATAATGTTGACCAACCCCAATACCTGCGGCTTGTTTGAAAACGACATAATTGAAATTGCCGATGCCATTCACGAAGCAGGCGGATATTTTTATTGTGATGGCGCCAACCTTAACGCTATTTGTGGCCGCGTTCGCCCGGGCGATCTGGGTATTGATTGTATGCACATCAATTTGCATAAAACATTTTCAACCCCCCACGGTGGCGGTGGCCCCGGTGCAGGCCCGACGGTTTTATCCGAAGCATTGGCCCCATTTGCCCCCGTTCCATACGTCATTCATGACGGAAATGCTTTTAAGTTAGTGGAAGATGCAAACGAATCAGATGGCGTGCCATTTGGTCGGCTAAAGGGCTATCACGGCCAGATGGGAATGTTCACCCGTGCCCTTGCATTCATGATGAGCCACGGTTCCGACGGCCTAATGCAGGCATCGGGTGATGCGGTATTAAATGCTAATTACCTTCGTGCCAGTTTGGGTGATACCTTAAGCGTTTCGTTTGATGGGCTTTGCATGCACGAGGTTTTGTTTGATGACCGCTTCTTGAAAGATACCGACGTTAGTACGTTGGATTTTGCCAAGGCAATGATCGATGAAGGCTTTCATCCAATGACCATGTATTTCCCGTTGGTCGTGCATGGTGCGTTACTGATGGAACCAACCGAAAGCGAATCAAAAGAAACGCTTGATCTATACATAAAAACAGTTCGCGGGCTGGCCGACAAAGCCAAAGCCGGCGACGCTGAATTTTTTCATTCGGCACCGCGCCACACGCCGCGTCGTCGCCTTGATGAAACGGCGGCAGCCAGAAGCCCGGTATTGCGATGGAAGCCTGAAACAAACGAATAAACCCTAGCGATGGAAAATTTATAATTATGCAAAATAACAAACCGGTTTTTACCGCTATGGTCACAGCGCTTGTGGTTTTGCTTAATCTAAATGCTGCAACTGCACAAACCCATTCCGACACAATGCACGACACAATGCATGAAACAATGCACGAAACAACACTTGGTACAGGTGGCCCAACTTTGCCGGGGCAAGATGCATTTGGTGCGATGGGGGAAATAATAGCCATATTAGAAGCAGATCCAAAAACCGACTGGTCAAAGGTGGATATAACTGCGCTGCATGCACATCTGGTTGATATGAACCTGCTGATTATGGATACACAGGTGCATGATAAAATCATCGATGGTGGGTTGGAATTTTCCATTAACGCCAAAGGTCGTGCGTTACAAGCCGTTCAATCTATGGTGCCGGCGCACGCACCAATGATAAACGGGCTTAATGGTTGGACGGCGAAAGCTGAAACCACAACGAGCGGGGCAAAATTAATTGTAACGTCACCTGATGCAAAAGAAACTGCGCATATTCGCGCACTTGGTTTTTATGGTCTTATGGTTTCCGGTAGCCATCACCAAGCCCACCATCTAGGGCTTGCCCGTGGTGAAGCTATGCATAGGCAATAATTAAATTTTATAAAAACCCTTCGCCGTCTTCATCGGGGTCAGGCATATCAAGACCATTTTCCTCGTTGAATAGATCATCCATATAAGAAAATTCCTTGCGCAGACCACGGCGGGAAAGAAGTTTTCTTTGGGCTGGCTGGGGGAAATCAGTAAACATTATGTGGCCACGTTCTATCAAAATATCGATCAGATCTTCTAGAACACGAACAATGCCCAGATCGGATTCAATCAATTCGGCCTGCGCTTTTGATTCGGGGCTATCTTTTTGTAAGAATTCGGTCAGCTGCGCGTCATGGGCGGCAACCATTTCTGCACCTTCAACGTGCTCGCTTAGGACCGCAATTATGCGTCCTTCGGTGTTTCGCAAAACATAAGGCATTTGGATCCCCCTCACCGTATATGTAATTTTGCTGATCAGTTTAGCCGGACAAAACCATCAATGAAACCTATAAAAAACGTTTAGCTAATTTCAATAATTTCAAAATCATGGGTAACGGTTGCAGTTTTGCTTAACATTGCCACCGCAGAACAATATTTTTCAGCGGAAAGTGAGATTGCGCGCCCTACCCTTGCCGGTTCAATATTTTTGCCTTTAACCTTGAAATGCATATGTATGGCTGTAAACACCTTTGGAATGGTATCTGCGCGTTCAGCGGTTATTTCGACCAAACATTCATCAATTTCTTGGCGAGCCTTTTTCAAAATACTAACCACATCAAATGATGTGCACCCACCCATTCCCAAAAGAACCATTTCCATTGGCCGAAAACCTTTGTTGTCGCCACCACTTTCAGGGGCGCCATCCATTATGACCTTATGGCCACTATCGGCCGTTGCCTCAAAGGCGACGCCACCAATCCAATTTACCTGAGCTTTCATTGCCCTCTCCGCGTTGATAAAAACTTAATCACGTTTTTAAGGAAGGTCCAGCAGCACAACTTCGGCTCCTTCGGGGGCATCTATTGTTATGCGGTCTTCGTCTTCAATCTGTACCCCAGCACGCACCGGGACAATCGATCCATTAACCGCAATTTCACCCTTCGCCGGAACAAGGTATATCATTCTTCCCGGCTCGGTTACATATTCAACCTTTGCTCCTGCCTCTAGGTTGGCACGATAAAAAGCTGCGTCTTGATGAATAAATAATGCACCAGCGCCTTCGTCTTTTTTTCGCCCCGATACAAGTAAGCGAAATTGGTCATCCGTTGCGGTTGAAACCATAGCTGCGTCCCATCTAGGGGTGTGTCCTGTCCTATCTGGTTCTACCCAAATTTGAAAAAGGGTCAGCGTTTCCTCATCTTCGTTGTATTCGGAATGACGAATGCCAGTACCAGCGCTCATTACTTGCACTTCACCGGCGCTTGTTTTCCCCCGATTGCCCAGGCTATCTTCGTGGGTTATGGCACCGGTGCGGACATAGGTTATTATTTCCATATCCCGGTGTGGGTGCATGGGAAAGCCACTGTTGCCTTTGATTGTATCATCGTTCCATACCCGTAAATGGCCGAACCCCATGCGGGCCGGGTCATAATAATCGGCAAAACTGAAATGATGCCTAGCATTAAGCCAGCCGTGGTCTGCATGGCCCAGTTTTTCAATTGGTGTAATTTTTATCATCTACTCTCCAGTGAAACACCATATCTAGCACAAGGGCTAACAATACTTAAAAAATTACTTTTAGATACCCAAATAAGCACCATATTAACATGGCTAAAGCCCAAATGCTCTCCCTGGAAACAAGTATATTACAGGGTAATAACGCATGGATACTTTGCTTAAATCTGTGCATAAATTAGTTAGGTTAAATATGGTCTCGCAAATATCAGATAACAATGATTTTCCTATTTTTGTTGACCCGGGAGAGGTCGATTTAAACCTACCTGTGCCATTAGGTGATCGCGAGTACTGCGGTAATCTGGATATTAAAATAGGACGCGATGGGACCTGGTACTACAATTCCAAACCGATTGAGCGCAAGGAATTAGCGTGCCTACTTTCGAACATGCTGGCCCTTAGCGCCGATGGTCGCTACTGGTTAGTTTCCCCCACCGAAATGGGGCGAATATCGGTTGCCGATGCACCGTTCATTGCGGTCGAAATGACCGCATCGGGAAAGGGTAAAAAGCAGGAAATAAGCCTGTTAACAAGCACCGAACAAAAAGTAACTATTTCATCAAAAAGCCCCTTTTATCTAAAGCCAAACCCAGCAATTCAAAATCTTGCCCCATATGTTAAGATGGAAAACAACATGGAAGTTTTGATACGAAACGATATATTTTTGCAATTGCACGAATTAAGCGTTGAAACAGTATCGAGCGATAATCCAGTTAGGGGATTTTGGAGCGCGGGGGCGTTTTTTCCAATTGGTAATGCGACCCCCCACGGATAGTTAATGGATATTAAGTGGGTTTGTGAGCGTTTAAAAAATGCGGAAAATACCGCATCCACAAATGCGCCATTCACCTGCACAAACATAGGGCGGGGCGATCATGATCTAAATCCAGAAATGGCAAGTGAGCTTGTGACAGAAATACAATCTGGCATCAAGCTTCGCCCAGCCGCAGTAATGATTGGTTTGCTAGAGCGCCCGGATGGATTGCACATTTTATTGACACGTCGTACTGACGATCTTGAACATCATCCCGGGCAAATAAGTTTTCCCGGTGGCCACATTGAAGGTGACGATATAGATGCCACCGCTGCGGCAATTCGCGAAACCCATGAAGAAACGGGAATTGGAATAGAAAACATAAATGTTCTAGGCAGGCTAGACACCTACATAACCCGTACCGGGTTTTCAATCGTTCCGGTGATTGGGCATATTTTTGGATCATTCGCCCTGCAACCTGACCCTCGAGAGGTGGCCGAGATTTTTGAAGTCCCCTTGGCTCATTTTATGGACCCGGTAAACCACCAGCTTTTGCAAAGAAGTTTTGAGGGCGCTATCAGAAAGTTTTATGCTATGCCTTATGGGGATTATTATATATGGGGCGCCACAGCCGGAATGCTGTTTAATTTATTTGAGGTTCTGACAATTGGAAAAAAAAGAATATAATGGTAATGGTTTACTTGGCCATTTTTAAGTACTAGGCAGTATTAATATATAATTCATGAAGGGCAATAAATGATAAGAATTATTTTTACCTATGTTTTGCCGTTGGTTCTGCCTAGCGTTTTGTATTTTATTTGGATGGGTTGGGTCAGGCGCAAAATAGATGCGGCCAAACGTGCTGGCGAAGATGTAGAGCACCTTGAAATAAAAACCCCGTGGATACGGTTGGTTCTTGCTGGTGTGCTATTAATGGCCATAGGGCTTGGCATAATTGCAATACTTGGTGGATCACCGGCAGAATCTAATTACCAGCCGCCACGCTATGAAGATGGTAAGATTGTTCCTGGCGAAATGACGCCAAAACAAAACTGATATTCAAATTTTGCGTACTTAATATTTGTTCATATTTATCTAGGCGGATTTAACCCAGTGGACCCCACCGGAAAAATACCACCCCAACCGTGGATGAAAACACCACAAACACGCGAACTTATGTCCGTGCTAAAGGCGGGCGGTATTGAGGCGCGCTTTATTGGCGGGTGTGTGCGCGATTCAATACTAAAGCGTCCCGTCAAAGACATAGACATTGCCACTCCTAGCAATCCACAAGAAGTGATCAAAGTTCTTGAGCAGGCGGGAGTAAAGGTAATACCTACAGGTCTAGAGCATGGAACCGT
>Ga0224506_10002969_pt1 | contig 11372 bp, 8 predicted proteins | sample SF_Jan12_sed_USG_2_FD_169108 | JGI IMG/M metagenome (GOLD analysis project Ga0224506, IMG submission 169108) | Sediment microbial communities from San Francisco Bay, California, United States - SF_Jan12_sed_USGS_8_1 | ecosystem: Environmental > Aquatic > Marine > Sediment | place: USA...
GTCATAAAAACGAGTCCAATCATTCAAAAAAACATTAAAAATTTACTCTATAACTATGAGTAAGAATGTTTTTTACACCTGTATATTAATGCAAAACTAACAAAGTAAACTTGACAAAAAGACGTAATAGGGTAAAATTATTACACACATAGAAATATTGTATATGTTGTTACTTTTAATTATACAAGCTTTTTACACTTTGGGTATGGTATTATAAAAAATCAAAAAAAACATTATATCCCCGCCCCCTCAAGACACCTTTTCATGCTTCATAACAATCTCCTCTCATTTCAATAGTTACTTTATGCTCTTGAATCACTCAATTTTAGACTACATTCATTTTAAATAGAATAAATAATACAATTATTATCATAATACTATCTGTCAATTTGAAATAATTACCCTCTCTAATTGTGCAAATTACCTAAGTGCCCATAAAATCAAATTATTGAAATTTGCTTTAAATAAATTATTGCTATTATGAATGTGAAATTCAGTTATATAAATATATTCACTAGTGACACCTCCATTTCATTACATAAAATAGCAGAGTACATTTTCATAAATACAAAAACACGCTCTATATGTTTGGTCTGAACTATATAGATATCAGTCTTATAGTTCTATACTTCATTATTATTTTTGGGGTAGCCATATATATCAGTTTTAAAGAAAAACTAGGTCGTGACACTTCCAGTTATTTCCTTGGGGGAAGGGATATGGGCTGGTTTGTAATTGGCGCTTCATTATTTGCCTCTAACATAGGAGCCGAACATTTAGTTGGGTTAGCTGGCTCAGGAGCTAGTGGTGGAATAGCCGTAGCACAGTTCGAAATAATTTCAGGGATTATCCTTTTATTATTAGGTTGGGTTTTTGTACCCTTTTATTTAAAAAGTGGCATTTATACAATGCCTGAGTTTCTGGAAATTAGATATTCAAAAGGAGCTAGAATCTATCTATCACTTATTTCGATCATTGCATACATTCTTACAAAAATATCAGTCACGATTGCAGCGACAGGTATAATATTCGAGGCTATTGGGCTTGATTTTTGGAGTGGTGCTGTTGCTATAATAGTAGCTACTGGCCTATACACCATGTTAGGAGGGCTAAAAGCAGTATTATATACCGACATGATCCAAATGTTTATTTTAATCATCAGCTCTATATTGATTACATGGATAGGATTAAGACACATTGGGGGATGGGCTGAACTACAATCTACGGCAGGTCCTGACTTTTTCAGTATATGGAAGCCACTCAATCACCCTGAATTTCCATGGACTGGAATAATTTTTGGAGCACCCATTTTAGGAGTATGGTACTGGTGTACAGATCAATTCATTGTTCAGCGGGTATTGGCTGCCAAGGATATAAAAAATGCTCGAAGAGGAGCAATATTTGGGGGTTATCTTAAAATGCTTCCATTATTTATTTTTGTGATCCCAGGAATAATTGCCTACGCACTAAGTCAAAAAGGAATCTTAAGCTATGGTAGTGCAGATCAAGCTTTCCCCTCACTAGTAAGGACATTATTACCCCCTGGAATAAGAGGGCTGGTTATTGCTGGTTTATTTGCCGCATTAATGAGTTCCTTATCTTCCGTTTTCAACTCCTGTTCCACTCTATTCACATTAGATATATACAAAAAAATAAAGCCGCAATCGAGTGAAAAAAGGTTAGTGATGGTAGGACAAATAGTCACATTTTTTTTGGTAATACTTGGTGTATTATGGATTCCATTTATTGATAATATTTCCAACCGACTATTTACCTACCTACAAAGTGTTCAAGCATATATATCACCACCTATAGCCGCTGTATTTCTTTTAGGAATATTTTTCAAAAGACTAAACGCTAAAGGAGCCATGGCGTCTCTACTTACTGGCTTAGGTTTAGGGACTGCTAGACTATATGGCGAAATAAATAAGGAATCATTGTCTGGATCATTTTTTTATTTATCCAACATAAATTTTCTTCATTTCGCCATTCTATTATTTGTATTATGTGTAGCGATTTTGATATTGGTTAGCTTACTTACCAAAGAACCTGATTACACTAAATTCGAAAACATTACCTATAACAAAACCACTCTATTTGACGACAAGCAAGACGTATGGTTGTCGGCTTTATTATTAATAATAATTATTTCTACTTGGGTATTTTTCAGTTAAGACTACACCTTTCGAAGAATCGTTTCAGTACGATCAGGTCCTATAGAAACAATACTAATTGGCGTTTCTAACTCCTTTTCTAGAAACTTTATATATTCATCAAGCTCGGTTGGAAACTGATTATACTCAGTTGTACTTTCTAATGACATATTCCAACCTTTAAAGCTTTTATATATAGGTTCTACCTTTTGATCTACTAGATCATGTGGCAATTCATCTGTGATAGAATTGTCTTCTAATTTATAATGGGTACACACTTTTATTTCTTCAAAAACATTTAGTACGTCAGCTTTCATCATAAACAACTGAGTAACTCCATTAAGCATTATTGCGTACTTTAAGGCTGGTAAATCTATCCACCCGCATCTTCTAGGTCTTCCAGTTGTCGCACCAAACTCATGTCCTTCTTTCTGTATTCTCTCTCCTACTTCATCAAATAATTCAGTAGGAAAAGGGCCACTTCCAACACGTGTACAATATGCTTTAAAAATACCAAACACCTCTCCTATTTTGTTAGGAGCAATTCCAAGTCCAGTACATGCACCCGCAGCCATAGTATTAGAACTAGTCACATAGGGGTAACTACCAAAATCAACATCAAGTAGTGAACCTTGAGCACCTTCGGCAAGTATTGATGAATTTGCATTAAGTTCATTGTTAATAAAATACTCACTATCAACTAGTTTGAATTTTTTAAGAAATTCAACCGCTTCAAAAAATTGAGCTTCATACTCCGTAATGTCGTACTCAAAATCATAATAACTTAAAATTTCGACATGCTTAGTTTTTAATTTATTATATTTTTCTTTGAAATTATCACTCAGAATATCGCCTACTCGCAAACCTACTCTCGCTATTTTATCCTGATAAGTAGGTCCTATTCCTTTTAATGTAGATCCTATTTTTTTATCACCTTTCGCTTTTTCATACGCTCCGTCTAGTAGTCGATGAGAAGGAAGTATAAGTTGCGTTTTTTTAGAAATAAAAAGATTTGCTTCTACGTTAGTGTTATACTGATCTAATGCTTCTATTTCTGTTTTAAAAATCACAGGGTCTAGCACTACACCATTTCCTATGACATTTTTTATGTCTGGTCTAAATATTCCAGAAGGAATTTGATGAAGGACATGCTTTATGCCGTCAAACTCTAGCGTATGGCCAGCATTTGGACCTCCCTGAAATCGAGCCACTACATTATACTTAGGAGATAAAAAATCCACTATTTTTCCTTTTCCTTCATCTCCCCATTGAAGACCTAACAAAACATCTACCTTCATTAATTTACTTCTTTTAGTTTTATAATTGCTTCCTCTGTATTTTCAGATACATTAAAAATTGCATTTAGCTTTGTGATGATAAGAAGTTTCTGAACACTCTCAGAAGGCTTCACCAAATAAAGTTCACCACCTTTGTTTCGAAACTTGGTTAGTACCGTAATGAGTACACCAATTCCACTACTATTGATGTATCTCAAAGCTGAAATATCAATAGCACATTTAATTATATTTTCAGATATCGTGTCGTTTACTAACTCCAATAATGTAAATCCATTATCTTCTCCTATTAAATCTCCTGTTAGATTAATCACTAATATTTCGTCCTTTATTTCACTTGTATAGGTCATAAGGTTAGTTTTTTTGTTCTTTTTCTTTTGCGAAGAAATACAAAGTGTGATGCATTATTTCTACCCCAAACATTTCCTCTAGTGTTGTTTTAATATTTTGAATTCGAGGATCACAAAACTCAATCACTTTCCCCGTGCCTGTTATCAAAATATGGTCATGTTGTTTATATCCGTACGATTTCTCATACTGCGCTAAGTTTTTTCCAAACTGGTGCTTACTCACTAAATCGCATTCTACAAGAAGGTCAAGAGTGTTATAAACAGTAGCACGACTCACTCTGTAATTCTTGTTTTTCATAGAAATATAGAGCGACTCTACATCAAAATGCCCTGTTCTTGAATATATTTCTTCAAGAATAGCATAACGTTCTGGGGTTTTCCTAAGATGTTTATTTTCGAGGTATGTTGTAAATATTATTTTTACCTCCTCAAAAATTTGCTCATTAAGCGCCATAAATAAAACCTTGATAATTTAATGCAAATATAGAACTATATGAAATATTCTAGTGTGATTATCTAATTTTAATCAAAACGATTTACTTTCTCTACTCCTTCGACTTGTTCCAACTTTGCTATTAGTTTATCCAAATGTCTTGTATCGTTTACATAAAGCTTAATTGATCCTTCAAAAATCCCATGATCCGTATCAATCGATAATGACCTCATATTTACTTTTAATTCACTCGATATGATCCCTGTCACATCGTTTATTAACCCAACTCTATCCGTACCAATAATTTTTAACCCTGTAGCAAATGAAAGTTCTTGTTGAGAAGTCCACTTAGCTTTAATTATTCGATGCCCATGGTTTGACATCAATTCAGTAGTATTTGGGCAAGAAGTTCGATGCACCTTAATTCCTTCACTTACCGTCACAAAACCAAAAACATCGTCTCCTGGAATAGGGTTGCAGCATTTTGATAAAGCATAATCCACAATATCCATATCTTCACCTATCAACAAGATATCATTATCATCTCCTTTTGCTTTTTTTAATTTTTTCTCGAATGTTTTCGCATCGAGTGAGCCAGACATTGCGTTAATTTTAACAGGACGAGCATGTTTTACTTCTTTAAAATCGCGTAAAAGTTGAGTTGTAATCCCTTGCGTTCCTATTTTATAGTAGAGGTTAAATTGAGTGTCTACTCGTAAAAATCTTCTCATTCGATCGAAAGTGTCATTATTTGGCTCAATTTTCAAGCTCTTCATTTTTCTCAAAAGCAGTTCTTTACCCTCGTCTGCTATGTGTTTTTTATCCGATTTTAATTCGTCTTTAATATTAGATCTCGCTTTTGAGGTTACGACAAAACGCAACCAATCTTCATTTGCCTTTTGCTTGTTAGAAGTCAAAATTTCTACTTGATCACCATTATTTAATCTGTGATTTATTGGGACAATTTTCTGATTCACTTTTGCTCCAATACATTTTACTCCTATTTCAGAATGAATCTCAAAAGCAAAATCAAGTGCCGTGGCATCATGTGGCAGAATTCTTAAATCACCTTTAGGGGTAAACACAAATACTTCATCTTGGAATAGATTAGAACGAAACTCATCAATAAATTCTAGTGCTGGAGAATCATTTTGTTCAAGCATATCCCTTACTTTCCCCACCCATTGCTCTAATGCCGATTCTTCCATGTTATCATTTTCCTTGTATTTCCAATGAGCTGCATATCCTTTTTCAGCAATATCATCCATTCTTTTTGATCGTATCTGAACTTCTACCCATTGTCCTGTCCTACTCATAACAGTAGTATGAAGAGATTCATACCCATTAGATTTAGATGTACTTATCCAATCACGTAATCGATCTGGGTTAGGTTGATAAAAATCGGTTACGATAGAATATATATGCCAACAGTCTGCTTTCTCACGTTCTGGTGTAGTTTCTAAGATTATACGAACAGCAAATAAATCAAAGACTTCTTCAAAAGGAACATCTTTTTTTTGCATTTTATTCCAAATTGAATGAATAGATTTTGGTCGTCCTTTTATTGAAAACTTCAACCCTTGTTTGGTTAGTTCGTCTTTAATAGGCTTTATAAATTTGCTTATAAATCTAGATCTACTCGCACTCGTTTCACTAATTTTTTTAGTTATCTCTTTATACGATTCTCTTTCCGAGTACCTTAAATAAAGGTCTTCTAATTCACTTTTTATTGCATATAGTCCGAGTCGATGGGCTAAGGGGGCATAAATATAAATCGTTTCTGACGCTATTTTTAGCTGTTTATTTCTGGGCATACTATCAAGCGTGCGCATATTATGCAACCTATCCGCTAACTTTATTAAGATTACTCTTAAATCTTGAGAGATAGTAAGGAGCATTTTACGGAAATTTTCCGCCTGATGCGATGATCCATACTCAAAAGTTCCAGTTATTTTAGTAAGACCATCAATAATAGTAGCCACTTTATTGCCAAATTCTTGTTCTATTTCGTCAATAGTCCATTCTGTATCCTCTACTACATCATGTAAAAGTGCTGACACGATAGAGGTGGTACCCAAACCTATTTCTTCTACACAAATTTGTGCAACCTCTAATGGGTGATAAATATAAGGCTCACCTGATTTTCTGCGAACATTATTGTGTGCATCGGCTGCAAGATGAAATGCTTTTTTAATTATTTTAGCATCGCCCGATTTTAAAAATGGCTTCGACTTGCGTAACAATTTTCTATACCTGCTAATTATTTCTTTCCTTTCTACTTCTAAATCGATTGCTATCATGCTTGCATTTAAAATTTCAACTTGTAAAAATAAATTTTCTATTTTGTATTGAAGAATAATTTTTCATTTACTATATTTGCACTCCTAAAAATAAGGAAAGCGGATGTGGCGAAATTGGTAGACGCACTAGACTTAGGATCTAGCGCCTCACGGCATGGGGGTTCGAGTCCCTCCATCCGCACACAAAATAAACACCCTCGATTGCGTTTGCTAAAATTGCAATTGGGGGTTTTTTAATTTTCGTTAAAATTAAACTTTACTACTTTGGACATCAAATTAGAGAAAAAAAACGCTACTGAAGCCTCTATTAAAATTAAATTAATCCAGAACGATTATCAACAAAAAGTTGAAGAAAAAATCAAGGATTATGCAAAGAAGGCAAACATTAAAGGTTTTAGACCAGGAAAAGTGCCGATAGGGCTAGTTAAGAAAATGTATGGGACATCTATTCTGGTTGAAGAAGTCAACCACATGTTATCTCATGCTGTGAATGATTACATAAAAGACAATAATCTTAATATTATTGGACAACCTCTACCTAATCATGATCGTGCTGAAAAAATTGATTGGGACACGCAGACTGAATTCGAGTTCGATTTTGACATAGGTCTCGTAGATGAATTCAAATATGATTTATCAAAAAAGCAGAAAATAAAAAATTACACCATTGAAATTGATAAAAAGACCGTAGACGAAACGGTAGACAATATCAAAAAACAATTTGGTAATTCTACAAACCCTGACAGCAGCATAGAAAGCGACTCGCTTTATGGGACCTTTAGTCAGCTAGAAGGTGAATTGTCTAACGAAACTCAAGTTGAAATTAGCTCTATTGAAAAAAAGGAACAGAAGGATTTTATTGGTGTTAAAAAAGATGATATCATCGAATTTGAAATCCATAAAGCCTTTAAAAATACTGCTGTATTAGCCTCACTTCTAAATCTTCCAGAAGATGAAGCAAAATCATTAAAAGGTAAATTTTCTTTTACAGTGAAAAATGTGAACAGAATTGAGCCTGCTGAAATAAATCAAGAGTTGTTTGATAAGGTATTTGGTAAAGACATTATAAAAACGGAAGATGAATTTATTCAAAAAATAAAAGATACCGTTAGCGGAAACTACACTAGGGAAACTACTTTATTTCTTGAGAATTCTATCCGAGACCACTTTGTTGATAAAACAAAGATAGAGATACCAAACGATTTTCTTAAAAAATGGCTTTTAGCCTCTAACGAAGGGAAGGTTACTGTGGAAGAAATCGACAATGAGTTTGACGCTACTATCAAACACCTCAAATGGGATTTGATAAAGAGTAAAATAGCAGAGGATCACGAACTAAAAGTTGAGAATAATGAAGTGGTTGACAAGGCTAAATCCATGATTATAGAACAGTTTGGCGGAGCCGCTATTGCTGAACAGTTAGGCGATCAAATGAATGAATTTGCCGATAACTACCTAAAAGGTGACAATGGTGATAATTACATGAAGATTTTTCAACAACTTCATTCAGAAAAAATCATCAATCATATAAAAGAAAACATTACACTAAGCGATAAAAAAGTTAGTGTTGAGGAGTTTCAGAAAATTATCTTGAACTAATTCAAAACCTATACGGTTGTATATATCCCTGATTCCGTCAAATCGGGGTCAGGGTTTTTTTATAGATTTATGTTTACTAATTTGATAAAAAAAACACATATCTTTCATGATGATATCGTACAACCAAATTATTAGTTAAATTTTTCAATACAATTGGTATTATTGTTAATATTGATATGTTAACATTTAGACAAAAAACTACAACTATGATAAATAAAGATGAGTTTAGAAAATTTGCCATAAAAGATCAAGGAATTAGTGGAGCTACTTTTGATAGTTACTCTCATTATATAGACAATATGACTCGCTCAGTAATTGAGGAAAGACCTACTAATTTTCGTGAAATAGATGTTTTTTCACGCTTGATTATGGATCGTATTATCTTTCTAGGAACACAGGTTGATGATAATATTTCGAATATTATCACCGCTCAACTGTTATTTTTAGAATCAGTAGACCCTAAAAAAGATATATTACTATACATTAATAGTCCAGGAGGCTCTGTATATGCAGGATTGGGAATATATGACACCATGCAATATGTAAACCCCGATGTAGCTACCATTTGCACAGGACTTGCGGCATCAATGGGGGCTGTACTCCTTGCAGGAGGAGCCGACAATAAGCGTAGTGCGCTGCCTCATGCGCGAATTATGATTCATCAGCCATTGGGAGGATCGCAAGGACAAGCTACAGATATGGAAATTTCTTTAAAACAAATACTTGAAGTGAAGAAAGATTTATATGACATTTTGTCTAAACACACAGGTAAAACCTATAAGCAAATTGAAAAAGATTCGGATCGTGATTATTGGATGAGAGCTGCAGACGCTAAAAAATACGGTCTTATTGATGAAGTCTTAGAACGAAAGAAATAAAGTATTTTTCTTATCTTTACATTCTTAAAGGAATAATTATGGCTGAAGTAACATGTTCGTTTTGTGGCAGAAACAAAAAAGATGTTGATTTAATGATTTCAGGTATACATGCGCATATTTGCGATAAATGTATTGCACAAGCAAATCAGATATTGGAAGACGAGAAAAAATCGAAAGAAGAAGGCACTTCTCCAAAATTTAACCTCATCAAGCCTAAGGACATGAAGAAATTCTTAGATGAGTTTGTGATTGGGCAAAACGAAGCCAAAAAATACCTTTCTGTCGCTGTTTATAACCACTATAAGCGACTAATGCAAAAAACGGATGATGATGATATTCAAATTGAAAAATCTAATATCATTATGGTTGGAGAAACAGGTACTGGCAAAACGTATTTAGCACGTACTTTAGCAAAAATATTGCAAGTTCCTTTTTGTATAGCAGATGCGACTGTTCTTACTGAAGCAGGTTATGTAGGCGAAGATGTTGAAAGTATTTTAACACGGTTACTTCAATCAGCCAACTATGATGTAAATGCTGCTCAAAGAGGGATTGTTTATATCGATGAACTTGATAAAATTGCTCGTAAATCAGACAACCCTTCTATCACAAGAGATGTAAGTGGTGAAGGTGTACAACAGGCAATGCTCAAGCTATTAGAAGGCACTTCGGTAAATGTCCCACCTCAGGGCGGAAGGAAACATCCCGATCAAAAAATGATTTCTGTAGACACCGAAAACATTCTATTTATATGTGGCGGAGCATTCGATGGCATATCAAGACATATTGGTAATCGTTTAAACACACGCTCTTTAGGTTTTTCAGGTAAAGATAAAAATAGCAAAGAGGAGGAATTAGATAAAGACAATTTGCTACAATACATTACTGCACAAGATCTAAAAAGTTTTGGGTTAATTCCTGAACTTATTGGAAGGCTTCCAGTACTCACTCATTTGAACCCCTTGGATGCTAAAACCCTTAAAGACATTCTCACCAAACCAAAAAATGCACTAACAAAACAGTACATGAAATTATTTGGGATGGAAGATGTAAAATTGGACATTAAAGAAGGGGCATTAGACTTTATTGTAGAGAAAGCCGTTGACTTTAAACTTGGTGCAAGAGGACTACGTTCCATCTGCGAGGCTATTATTACTGATGCCATGTTTGAATTACCTTCTGACAAAAATACCGAGGTGTTAGTAATCAATAGGGCTTACGCTGAAGAAAAATTTAGCAACTCTAAATATAGCAAGCTAAAAGTAGCATAATCCTATATAATAACTCTTATCCAAATCGCACCGACTTATCGTTAGTGCGATTTTTTTATTTTACCTTAATGATAATAAAGAGTGATAATTGATAATTTCACCTCTAAACTTACATTGATAGGTTAATTCTATAAGCTATTTTGATTCTATTACGTATCTGACAAGAAATAGTGTATATTTGCCACCCTATTAAGGTGATATTAACGATTTTTCTTTTCCTCTTGGGTGACTTTGTTTTCCTCAAAAACATGATATCTAATCTTGTTTGAAAAACAAATCAATTCTGTATCTGGCAATCTTTATTTACACTCTATAGATCAAACATTTAATACCTAACACCAATAAATAAAATGAATAAATATTTTCTAACACTTATCGTAGTACTCATTACTTTATTAGGGAATGCTCAGAAAAAAAACGAATCTTTTCAACTCAATATTCGAAAAACTACTTCTCCAGTAACAATAGATGGGGTTGTAGATGAGCAAGCTTGGAAAGAGGCAGATGCCACCTCTGATTTTTACATGGTCACCCCTATGGATACAAGCTTATCTAAAACCCGTACAGAAGTTAGGATGACCTACGATGATCAGTACATCTATATGGTTGCCATTTGTTATAACAGCATGGAGGGTCCCTACTTTGTAGAATCCCTTAGACGTGACTTTTCCTTTGGACAGAATGATAATTTCTTAGTGGCAATAGACCCTTTTCATAATCAAACTACAGGTTTTGCTTTTGGAGCTAATGCAGCAGGAGCGCAATGGGATGGCACCATGTCGAACGGAAACAAAGTGGACTTAAACTGGGATAACAAATGGATTTCGGAAGTAAAACAAGATGATGAAAAGTGGGTGTTTGAGATGGCAATTCCATTCAAAACCATCCGCTACAAACAAGAAAATACTGAATGGGGAATAAATTTTAGTCGACTTGATTTAAAGGCAAGTGAAAAATCGAGCTGGGCACCCGTTCCAAGGCAATTTCCATCCGTAACACTTGCATATGCAGGTATATTAGTTTGGGATGCCCCCCCTCCTTCTCCTGGCACTAACATTTCGTTAATCCCATTTGTTTCGGGAGGAGCAACCAG
>Ga0224506_10002971_pt1 | contig 11370 bp, 8 predicted proteins | sample SF_Jan12_sed_USG_2_FD_169108 | JGI IMG/M metagenome (GOLD analysis project Ga0224506, IMG submission 169108) | Sediment microbial communities from San Francisco Bay, California, United States - SF_Jan12_sed_USGS_8_1 | ecosystem: Environmental > Aquatic > Marine > Sediment | place: USA...
AATATTACGAATGATAAAATTCCACATGGCCTTCAGTACGATTTCCTATTACATTTCTGTCATCCCTGCGTGTCTCTGGCAGGGATCTCTCTTACTAAACGCGTCTTGTCCCCTCTAGATGCCTGCCAACGTCCTGCAGGCATGACGAAGGAAAATGTTATGACTGGGAATCATATCAACCCGTCTCCATGTTCTGCTTCACTAAAAATCCGGGGCGAATTCAAGTTTACGCCATTTATGAAAATGGAAGGTAATATCTCCACTCTTGGTGGGATAAATTTTTTGATAGGTCTCTTTCCCATCCTCTCCTGTATCCACCAACACAATCTTTTTATCCAACACCCTCGTACTTAAAGGTGCATAGAGGAATGTATAGGGTTGATCCTCATGGATCAATCGATGAAGTTCGTGTGTGAGTTGCCGTTGACGATTTCGATTATATTCTTGCCGAATCCGGACAATGAGCTCATCAGCCCGCTGACTTTTATAGCCCACAAAGTTGAGCTGCTGCGGTCCCGCCTGACTCGAATGCCAAATCTGGTACAGATCAGGATCAATACCCATGCTCCATCCTAACACCACGGCATCGAACGCCCCGGTATTCACAAAGTCACCCAAGAACACCGCCCACTCGAATACTTGGGTATTTACTTTGACCCCGATTTTTTTCCAGGCATTTTGTGCGATCGTCATCAAATTTTTTCGAATGGGATTTCCATTATTGGTAATAAGATTGAACTCAAAAATCTTTCCCTCTTTTTCCAGCCATCCATCCCCATTTTTCTTCCACCCATGTGCTTCAAAGATCGCTTGGGCTCCTTGGGGATCGTATGGAAGCGGTTGGATGGTCGGGTCATACCATTCCGTATTTTTTGGATAGGGACCGGTCGTTCGTTCGCCTTCTCCATACATGAGATACTGGATAATTTCCTCCACATTAATGGCCATCCCCAACGCTTTTCTGATTTCTGCTTGAGCGAACAGCGGTTTCCGATTGTTATAACCTATGTAGGTGTAGGCAAAGCCCAAACTGGAGAACCATTGATACGTGGGATCGTTCTTATAGCGGTCGACCTGATGGGGTTGCGCGCCATAAAAATCGATGGCGCCGGTGCGAAACTCCACTTCTTGCGTAAAGAGTTCCGGAATAATGCGCATGTAAAAATCTTGATATTGCGCTGGTCCTTCCCAATATTGATCGAAACGTTTCAGATGAATGAATTCATCCCCCTGCCATTCCACAAATTGAAACCGCCCACTGCCTATCGGATGTCGATTGAATTGGCTCTCTCGCATCCCAAAGTTTTTTTGTGCTTCATCTGAAAGGCCACGGGCTTGCTTCTCACGGGTCAAGGCTGCGTCGTTCAATAAATGTTCCGGAAGAATCCCCATCGTCCAAGCATTAATCGCAGGGGAATATAACCGCTTGTAGATGATTTTCACGGTATGCGGATCCACGATCTCCACTGTTTTAATGGGCTCGAAATCCGGTGTCCGGGGCGAGAGATTCTTCGGATTCATAATGGCTTCATAGGTAAACTTCACATCCCCCGCATCAAATTCATGGCCATCTTGAAACGTCACGCCCTTCCGTAACTGAAATACAATGGTCGGATTATGCTCCCCAATAGGCAAGATGTCCGGATATTTCGCGCGAAGCGCTTCTTCAGTTTCCTTTGCAAGCCCTTCTTCAGGATGTATCACGTCCTCATAGGGAAAGTGTTCGAAATACTGTTGGCCGACAATCGGCTGAAGACGATCAAATAAATCTTGGTCGACCTGGGAAAGCGTAAACGCGACTCGCTCCGGAACCTGAACCGTCACGGAGACGTCTTTCAATTGTGGCCGGCCTTCCGCATTGGGCAGCAATAACGAAATGGTCTCCTTCCGCTTGGTGGCTGGTAGGAGGTCCATGGATTGAATATATGTGGTCAATCCCGCATCAGCGCCAGTTTTCCAGGCCGTCTGAATTTTTTGAAAGAGCCGCGCTCCCGTCACTTCGGTGCCATCCGGAAACCGATGATGTGCATTCACCGCAAGATAGGCACGTTCAAAAATCTGCCAACCCGTGGCCAATCGTCCCCGTAAATTCAGATTTTCATCGAGATCTAACAGTCCTTCAAACACCTGACTCACAATACTGGAACTGGCTGAATCAGCATTCAACGTCGGATTCAGAATTTTGGCATCGCCACTCGATCCCTCAATGTAGGTCACCAAACGATTCGGATTTCCTGCCGCTTGATTTTCGTAGGTAGGCACCCAAAAATAGGATTGAAGCAGCAGAAGGACCAGGACGAGGGGAATGAAAAGAAGCAGCCGTTTAACAATCATATATCGTAGAGCAACCCAGAGATCCCAAAAATATTTCAATGGTATCAAGAACCTTCAGGGGATGCCATGCCTGACTCTTGTTATCCACAGGTGAATGCCTCCCAACCCCTACCGGTAGCGGGGAGAAAGACTCTCCCACTACTACATATTTAACTTGAAGCCGTTTTAGCATTTCGCTACAATCGGCGTTGCTTTTTTTAACCATGTACTGTGTACCGGTACGGTAGTGGTCATTTCTCTGGTGTGCTCCCTTAGGCACCGTTTCCTCATTCCCATCCTATGCTCGTTAGCCAAATTCGACAATCAGGTTCCTTCTCTCATCCTGTCCGGATGAACTCTGTGTCCTATTCGTCTTTATTTTTCCCCCGATGTGACGTTCGACACGCAGAGCTTTCATTCTCGGATTGCTTATTGAAGGAGGATTGTTCATGGAGGATTGGGCCCATTCACGCACCGTCTTAATCGTCGACGACGATCAAGGGCTGATTTCCCTTATCAAGCGATGCCTTTCACGAGAAGGGTTTGCGACTGCATTCGCGTATAGCGGGCAAGAAGCACTTGCCTGGCTTTCTCACCATCACGCTGATCTCCTGCTTCTAGATTTGCAACTCGCCGATATGTCCGGCGAAGATCTCATCACCCACCTCAAGCACCAGCATCTCACGGTCCCCTTTATCGTCGTCACGGGACAAGGTGACCAACGTCTCGCCGTCCAGATGATGAAACAGGGCGCACGCGATTATTTCCTCAAAGACAGCAATCTGATCGAACTCCTCCCCTCCATTGTCTCGCAAACGTTTGAACAGATTCAGCAAGAACAACGCTTGAAGCTGACCGAAAACACCTTACGTAATGAACGCGAACGCTTGGCCATCACCTTGTCCTCAATCGTTGAAGGTGTCTTCACGACCGATACGCGTGGACGCATTACCTATATGAATCATATGGCAGAAGAACTCAGTGGCTGGAAGCAAGAAAACGCGATGGGACGGTCGATTGAAGAAGTGGTGCGGTTTCTTCATTCTGGCGTGAACGAAGCTGACGACCACCCGGTGAGTCATACCTTAAAGGTCGGAACTCCTCTTCATCCGCTAGATCATTACCCGCTGTTCGATCAGACGCAAGGGGAACGCCCCGTTCTTTATAGCGTGTCCCCGTTACGTCGGTCTGACGGCAACCTCTTTGGCGCAGTGTTGATCTTACGGGACATGACCGAACGCATCAAATTAGATGAAGAACGGCTGAAAGCCAGCAAATTGGATTCCTTGGGGCTCTTAGCCGGTGGCATTGCCCATGATTTCAACAATCTTCTCACCACCATTTTAGGCAATATTTCCATGACCAAAGCCCTGGTGAACTCCAGGGATCGGTTATTTAACTTTCTATCGGAAGCCGAAAATGCCTCACTCCGGGCCAAAGGGCTAACCCACAAACTTCTCACCTTTGCGAAAGGCGGCACTCCTCTCAAAAAACCCTTAGCCTTACAACACGTCATACCTGAATCCGCCGGCTTTGCTCTTTCCGGCTCACCAACACGCTGCCACTGTGAGATCCCGGATGATCTCTGGCAGATCGAAGCCGATGAAGGACAAATCGGCCAAGTGATTCACAATCTCGCCGTCAACGCTCATCAAGCCATGCCCACCGGAGGAACTCTCAGTATCAGTGCCGAGAATGTGACAACCACTGAAGAACACGCCAAGCAAGAAGGTCTGCCTAAAGCGGGGAATTATATAAAACTGACCATTAAAGATAACGGCAACGGCATCCCTCCTTCTGCGTTGCACAAGATTTTTGATCCATACTATTCCACCAAGCAAAACGGGAGTGGACTGGGCTTAAGCACCGCCTACTCCATTGTGACGAATCATCATGGCACGATCACCGCCACCTCTCCTCAAGGCCAGGGGGCCATGTTTGTTATTCATCTGCCCGCCGCTCAGGTCATAGCACCTGCCCCACAGATGACCGCGTCGGCTCTGACAGGAGAAGGACGAGTCCTCGTCATGGATGATGAGGAATCCATTCGCCTCCTCTTAGGCGAAATGCTGCGCCACTTGGGGTACGATGTACAATGTGTGGCGGAAGGGAATGAGGCGCTTGTCCGTTATCAGGAAGCCTTCCACGCACAACAACCCTTTCATGCGGTCATTTTGGATTTAACTGTCACTGGTGGCCTAGGCGGGAAAGATACCTTCAAACAACTCCGTCAATTCGACCCTCAGGTCAAGGCGATTGTGTCCAGCGGATATTCGAATGACCCGGTCCTCTCAGGATATTCGACCTTTGGGTTTCGTGGGGTGGTCGCCAAACCCTTTCGTTTGGCAGAACTGAGCGAGGTGTTGCACCAAATCACGACCTGATGAGCCGCAAAACCTGGAGAAGATAGCAGGCGGGAATGTCCGTGGCTGGCTTATAGCTCTATTTTGATATCACCCTCTTCAACAACCGCTTCATAGGCTTTGACATGGCTGGACGGATTATTCACACAATGTCCCGTTTTCACGTTATATTCCCATCCATGCCACGGACAGGTCACCGTCTCCCCGTCCACATCACCTTCGCCTAACGGCCCTCCACGATGAAGGCACATGTTGTCCGTCACATGAAACGCCCCATCGATATTGAAGACCGCTAAACACTTACCTCCGGCTTCGACTGTGGTCCCATTGCCAGGACTGACTTCGTCCGTTTTGGCTATTCGAATCCATTCACCCATCACTTCTCCTCATTTCATGGCAAAACACCGTCATCGACTGTTCATGTTTTCTGAATTGGATCCTTTATTTTCTTCAACATACTCGAAAGAGTCGCGGCAGCCCCGCTCTCGTTCTTTTCCCCTTGTTCTATATGACCCACGAGAGTCCGCGCAATCTGGATGAAGGCTTGCGTTTGTGGAGATTTCGGGTCTTTCACGACAATCGGTGTTCCCTGATCGCCTCCTTCACGAATCGCTGGATCAAGTGGGATGCGCCCCAGGAACGGAATCTCAAATTTTTTGGCCGCCTGTTCACCACCGCCATGTGAAAAAATCTCCGTACGCTCGCCACAATGGCCACACACAAAATGACTCATATTCTCAATGACGCCCAATAACGGGACATTCACTTTCTTGAACATCGTCATGCCTTTTCGAACATCGGAGAGAGCCACGTCTTGAGGAGTCGTGACGGTAATAGCCCCCGTCAAAGGCACGAGTTGCGAGAGTGTTAATGGCACATCTCCAGTCCCAGGCGGAAGATCAATCAATAAATAATCTAGTTCGCCCCAGACGACATCCCGAAAAAATTGTTGAATGGCTGAATGAACCATCGGACCACGCCAGACAACCGGCGTATCCTCAGGAACAAAAAATCCCATGGAGATGACTTTGACCCCCTGCCCTTCAGCGGGAGTAATTTTCTCGCCTTCTTTGACCGGCTCTTTCGTCACGCCAATCATCATGGGAATATTCGGACCATAGATGTCCGCGTCCATCACTCCCACTGCATAGCCTTCTTGCTTCAGGGCCACCGCCAAATTCACCGTGACGGTCGATTTGCCCACTCCACCCTTTCCACTACTGACGGCAATAATATGCTTCACCCCTGGAATCGGATTTTCCTGAGGCGGATTGACACCAGCCCCTGATTGCGGCGGATGTTGTTCTTCAGCCATTTATGCTGCTCCTTCTTGAAACATCAACGAATATATATGGACTGCGTCATCCTATTTTGGAACCACACCGTGCTTGCGTTTCATCATACAGAGACCGCACCCATTCTTACAGTCTTTTCTCGAAGAAAAAAATGTCGTGGGGGTTCTACCGGCAACAATTGACAAAATGTAAGGAGAAATTTGTTGGTTGAAATATTCCTAACCAAGTTGGGTCGCAAACTTTTTTCGAGAACGCCCAATAAGTGGCTCGTGATGATGTTGCCGATTGGCTGCTATAACCGGGTCCAATATTTCACCACAGGTAATACATCGCCATCCTGAAAAGTACATGGCCCCGGCTTCGTCGGCCACATCCCCAAATTTATCCTGGATCATGATTCCCTGACATCGTGGACAATCCATATTCAACACCCCTTCCTCACAACGGTACAAAATAAAAAATGAATTCGTTAGACCATGTACCTAGCAAGGGAGATACCGAACACCACGTTGTATAAATGATTGATTAAAAAGAGCTTTTCAATGTACGGCCCTAACGCTTGTTTCAAAATGAAACAAAACAAACGACCACCATAATACATAACAAAATTAAACTGTTGATTTTATTCAATAATATATCAATCGATACCAATGGGTATCAAATGATCCCAAAATGAAACGTGGCATCATTTTAGCTAAGCTTCTGTTTTATCCCAAATTGCCTAACTTTTCGCCATAAGGTCGAACGGCCAATCCCCAATTGCTGAGAAGCCTCCTTGAAATGCCAGCCTGCTTTATCTAATGCGCGACAGATCGCCTGACGTTCAACCGTTTGAAGCGTCTCCGAGTCGGACCATTCTTGATGCTCAAAAAAGTGCCGCTGTAAATCCGCCGAAAGGTGCTCAAATTGAATAAGGTGGTCCTCGCAACAGACAAAGGCATGCTCCATCACATTCTGAAGCTCACGAATATTCCCAGGAAAGGGATATTGCTCAAGGGCCATAAGCGATTGGGGTGAGAGTCCGACAATCTGCTTGTCCATTTCCCGATTGAATTTTTCCCGAAAATGATTAACCAGCAGCGGAATATCTTCTGATCGTTCACGAAGTGGGGGCAAGGCGATAGGGATCACTCGAATCCGGTAATACAAATCCTCCCGGAAGCGGCCTTCACGTACCGCCTCTTCCAAGTTTCGATTGGTGGCCGCCACAATTCTCACATCCACGCTAATCGTGTTATTCGAACCGACCCGTTCAAACCGTCCCCGTTCCAACACTCCTAACAATTTCACTTGAGTGGCCAGACTCATCTCGCCAATTTCATCCAGAAAAATAGTCCCGCCATCAGCGACTTCAAACCGCCCAGGCTTGTCCACATACGCGTTCGTGAATGCCCCTTTCACATGACCAAACAGTTCACTTTCTAACACCCCTTCCGACAAGCTCGACCCGTTCACCACCACAAAGGGCGCCTGTCTCCGAGGACTATGGGCATGCAAGGCATAGGCAATCAATTCCTTCCCTGTCCCACTTTCTCCCGTAATCAAGACGGAGGATTTCGACGCCGCAATGGCTGGGAGTTTGGCAAAAATATGTTGCATGAGCGAGCTGCGGCCCACAATATGATCGAATTGAACGTGCTCCTCCAAGCGATGTTTAAGTTCTGATACCTCAACCGTTTTGGCCGTGAGTTCCCGAACCAGCGAAATATCACGAATGACTTCTATGAGCCCAATGAGCTTGCCTTCTTGGTCTAATAAAAAATCAGTATTGATACTCACCGGCACTTGAATGCCATCCCGACGACGAACAATGGCCTCAAAATTCGACACTCGCTCTCCACGAAGTGCGCGCTCTAAGACACAATCCTGGCTTGAACAAATATTGCTTTGAATGAGTACATCACAGGCTAGCAACATGCCGGAATCTGGCACCTCATAGCCCAACATGGTCTGCATGGCCCGATTTAAAAACGTCACGCGCTTCTGCAAATCAATGGTGATGACTCCGTCACTAATACAATCTAAAATCGCTTCGGCGCCGCGGGAACGAGAGATGGATTCAGGTTCTGCCATAGAGCGTTGCCCTTTCAACACAGAAAAACATCGTTAACCCAACCCTCGACCTTTTCTTTCACGTGTGGTTATGGTAGGAAGATCTACAGACATGAGTGAAAGCAAAGCACACATCTTCAGGGTTCTCCAGCTAGTGTAAGCTAGCCTGAATCCGTTCCACAATTCCCTAGCTACCGCACTCCTTGTACATCTCCTTCTAAAATCACCTCATGGACTTTCTGCCGACCCTCGCACAACTGCCGTACCCGGAGATCGATCCGATATTTTTTCAAATTGGCCCTTTAGCCTTCCGATGGTACGGGCTCATGTATCTTTTGGGTCTAGGTGGGGCGTATTGGCTGATCAAGGCCAGGGCTGCACAAAAACACATCCCGCTTAACCCTCAACAACTGTCTGATTTAATTGTGTTTGCTGCCTTTGGGGTCTTTATTGGCGGGCGTTTAGGCTACGTCCTCTTTTATAACTTGCCATTTTACCTCGAGAATCCCCTGAAAACCTTTGCGGTGTGGGAAGGCGGTATGTCCTTCCACGGAGGGCTGCTCGGAGTCTGTGTCGCACTTGTCCTGTTTTGTCGACGGCGTGGTTTTTCTATGACGTCCATTGGCGATCTGGCCGCAGGCGCTGCGCCGATTGGATTAGGCTTTGGACGAATGGGGAATTTTATTAACGGGGAATTATTCGGAAGAGCAACGGACGTAGACTGGTGTATGGTCTTTCCTCAAGGTGGGCCTGAATGCCGGCATCCCTCCCAACTCTATGAAGCCGGACTCGAAGGCCTGGCTCTTTTTACTCTACTAACAATCATCAATCGATTGAAGACGCCACCCGGCACGATATTTTGGACATTCATCAGTGGCTATGGGGTGGCCAGATTTTTCGTCGAGTTTTTCCGTGAGCCCGATAGTCACTTAGGATTCATTTTTCAATGGGTCACAATGGGCCAACTCCTCTGCATTCCCATGATCGCCCTCGGCCTCATCATGATTCTACGGAGCTATCATCGCACTTCAGCCTCTTCTTCTTGAATCAGTGATCATGCTCAACTACTCTCCTTCGCACTAAAACCCGCCACCGGGGCTTGTACTTCCACCACTCCCGATTCCTGGTAGCACCGGAGAGGATGTGGCCTCGACAGGTTTATCGGGCACATTGCCATAGCGTCGAAGTGGCGGAGAATCCCAAATCACTTTATGCCCAGGGGCCAGATTGGCCGCTTTGATAAAATGCGGTTTGGCAGCGTCGCGATCCCCCATGTGATCCATGGCTAAGGCCAAGTTATAGTGCGCTTCCGCTAGATCTGGTTGTTCCTGTACAGCCGCCTGAAATTGCTGCCTAGCCCCTTCCCACCGTCCTTCACGAAATAGCCGGTTTCCTTCTGTCAGGTAGGTCTGCACCTGAGTCACGGTGTTGGGAGGGGGATCAAGCACCATCAAGGGTGCGGGCTTATCAGACGAACACCCCAGAATACCAAGAAAAATACAGGAGCACACAGTCAGCTCAATTAATCGCAAACCCTTCATAGATTCCTCCTCATGGATAATCATTCCCGTAGGTCAGAACGGGGACCATTTCACCAATTCGTAAAAATATGAGTGTACACCCTTTGACGTCCAGGCCCAAGGACCGTGAAGCGGCCCTGGCATAGACCTGGGCCTGCGGTTGGTACACCTGAGCCAAGCCACTAACCTGCGCCGCCGTCACTTGATCAGTCTTATAATCTCCCACCCAAACCTCCCCAGCCGTTTCATACACCACATCCATCACCCCTTCCATCACACAAGGATAAACCGTTGACTCTCCCTGCGCGTGATGCGACCAAGGGAGAACAAAGGGAACTTCCCGCCCAAGAACCGTCGACTCTTGTAATTTTCGATAGGAGGACGACTGAAGAAAGGTTTCTATCACACCTTCAACCTCTAACACGACGGCCTTCTTTTCGTCATCAAGGAAGTCCCTGGGGAGGGTCTTCCAGCAAAATTCCCCTAACGGTTTCCGGAAATTTTCCTGATCCAGCTGAAAATCCCACTGTTCAAGTAACTGATGGACCAAGGTGCCTAAATATTGGCCAGGTAACCGGACGCCTCCTCGCTGAGTAGGGGGAAACCGTTTAGCGCGTGAAGACCGCAACAACGACGGCGTCAGAAAAGCCACCTGTTGAGAAGCCTGCTGCCAAGCGGTCTCGCGCTCACGGTATTGTTCGAATGAAATTGAAGCCTCGGGTTGGCGATCAGATATCTCTGCTTCTGGAGAAGACATCACCCTCTGTGACGGCGGCAAATCACGAGATGTGACCACCGTTTGCCGAATGGCAGCCTCGCCAATTCTCACAACCGCATGCTCTGGATTGCCGACTTCGTCATCGGCCACATGCTGGAGAAATCCCAAAAAGCTCTCCCCGATGGGCTTCGCCAACTGTCCACCAGACAAGATCAATCGATCCCGAGCCCGAGTCATCCCCACATACATGACTCGACGCTGCTCAGCTTTCTCCCGTATTCGCTCTTTTTCCCAAAGATACACCTGACCGGCATTCCAGGTCGGGGGAAAGCGACAACCATACAGCCCACTCATCCAATCCACCGTCACCTCGGCACCACGATCCATTCCTGCGGACTGTTGATGTAAACCCGGCAAGAGGACCACCGGAAACTCCAAGCCTTTGGCTTTATGAATCGATAATACGCGCACGGCATCTAGCGACTCTTCCTCCAAAGAGGCTTCAGGTTCGGGAGGATGAGTCATCAGAGAATCAACCAATCCGTGCACCAGACTAGAAAAGGAGAGATGCGGGGCGGCGGATTTCTCAACTATCAGATCTCGAAGCTTCCACACATTCATGACCGCCTGCTCTCCATGGCTGGAGGCGGCCGCTAACTCCACAATGGGAAGTTGCGCAAACACGCGATCAAGGCATTCGGGGATTGGCATCCGTTTAGCTTGAACAGATAAAGCCTCCAACTGTTCAAACAGAATCCGCACCACCGGCTTTCGCACACTGCCCCATTGATCCAATAGGTCAGTCTGACAGATGTCCAGCGGACCCAGCCTAGCTAATTCCATAATCTCCTGGTCAGGGACGCCTCCTAATGCTGAACGCAAGATCCCCACAATCGCCACTGCATCGCGGGGATCATCCAAGACCCGCAGGACATTCACGAGATCAATCACTTCCTGACGACGATAGAAATGTCGCTCGCCATCAGTTAAGAAGGGAACCCCACAACGTTGCATCGCCTCCAAATACACGTGAGCATTCGTAAATTTTCGAAAGAGCACTGCCACATGCCCTGGACGCAACGCCGTTCGACGGCCCTTCTCCAGGACCC
>Ga0224506_10002972_pt1 | contig 11370 bp, 9 predicted proteins | sample SF_Jan12_sed_USG_2_FD_169108 | JGI IMG/M metagenome (GOLD analysis project Ga0224506, IMG submission 169108) | Sediment microbial communities from San Francisco Bay, California, United States - SF_Jan12_sed_USGS_8_1 | ecosystem: Environmental > Aquatic > Marine > Sediment | place: USA...
TGTAAAGTACAAAGTATATTCTCTGAAGATCCTCTCTTGCATCATTGAGCTGCTTTCTCAAATCAATGATTTTTGCGCCAATCATCTTGTTTTCCTCAGTGTTTTCTTTTCCAAATGACTTTTTGACGTCTTGGAGTTGCAGTTTAAGAGACTCTACTTTTTCTGAAAGTGTCAAAATAGTCTTAGAGATATCGCCCTTGTTTTGCAAGGTGGCCTTGACGGAATCAGGGTTTGAGGCTTTGATGACGATTGCACTAGTCACACATGAATTTGGAGACAGGGTTTCAGGCAGCTCATAGTGTTTTGTTTCACTGTCTGAACGAATGAGTATTGATGGAGAGACGATTGTCTGAGTGGAAGCACATACGTCAAATACAAAATCGTAACTGCCTACCGACACTTTTGATATCTGTTTTCCAAAATCAGAAGATATTGGGGATATGATTAACTGATTAATTGTTCCCGTAGACAGGGCCAGTTTTGCTCGTGTATCATTTAATTTAGATTCATCTACTGGTTTTGCCCATCCCGATGAAACCAGCTTTGAGACGCTTTCAATGTTTACACAGGATACAGAGCTTGTCCTGTCCTTGAAAACTTTGAATTTGCCACTTTCACAGACAACATCATCCCCAGATATGCCAAGATTTGTTTGTTTTTTAGGGGATAGTACATCAGCAAAAACCTCTGAGGATAATTGTGAAGCAAACAATACAGCTATTGATGCAAAGGTAATCATTAGAAATGCAGATTTATTTATCATTTTGTACATGTTTTGATTGTATATACCAACATTTTTTTGTATTTAAGACTATGTCATTTGAATGCCTCAAGCAACTCAGGATCAAACTCCATATGACCATCCTTTCTAATTGAACGTGATATGGATGAGAGGATCTTTTGAATCAAGAGTAATCCTCCTCCACAAATATCCATGACAAACCCATCATATCCATTGCAGATGTATTTTGTCTTGAAGTTAAACTGATGTGAATCTTTTCCCTTTCTTTTACTGGTGATTGAACCAGAATGTTTGTTGGCTCAGGTTGCCTTGGTTTCAAAGTTAGACTTTGCATGATGTAACATAGAACATTAGTTATTATTTGTCAATACCCAATAAACTGTGGTATGCCTTTTGAAGAACAAGGAGCAACTTATGGAAATCTGCATTCATACAAAATGTATACAAGACCCACAGCTCAACGGCTATTTGGAACCTATTCATTTAGAAAAAAACAAGGAACCAAACATCATGAAAATGTTCAAAGAATGTTAGGGATTCTTGCCTTGAATGGAACCCTTACTACATGGGGAATTGCAAAAACGCATCTAGATAATTCTGTTGGAATTAGAACTAAGGAAAAAGAATACAGGAGACTATTAGTTGGCAGAATAGCAAGAGGCAAACACACCATAGGATTGTTGGAATCAGGATTAGTAGTAAAAGATGGGAAAAACCATGTAAAGGCACCTGCTGATCAGTACAGATTATCCTTGCACGGGATTCTGTATTGTTTGGATGTTTTAGATTTGACAGACAAACAGATAGACATAATGGCAGAAAAATACGCAAATGTACTTCCAATGGTTTTTGGAAAATGGGAATATCTAAAATCAAACATAAGAAACGAAGTTTATAGGCTAAAAAATTTGGCAGGTGGCTTATTTATGGATAATATTCAAATTGCAAAAATTTCAAATTTTCCAGTTTATGAATTAATGACATACTTGAATGTAAAATATCAAAATAATTTTGAACAAATAGAAGAAAAAGATCTTGCAAACCAAATATCGTTTTGGTTTTACACTAATTTGCTTGTACCAACAAAATTTAGATCATCAGCAAAACATTCATCATTGGAAATAAAGCAATGGAAAAAAATTATCCATGAAGACAAATATCTAACAAAATGGTATTATGGGTTTGTGAATGAAGCAATAAAATTCTACAATACCCGATTTAACAAATTAAAAAAGTTAGAGACAATGTATTGACAAATAAAATTTTAGTTTTATTAATCATGCATACTTGTTAACCATTTCTTCTAGTTGCTCAAAAGAATATGGTTTGTGAATTGTTGTGATTAATGACATGCTTTTTGCCTTCAGGTGTTTTTTTTCATCCATGGAAAATGCTGTGATTAGAATAATTTTTGCGTCAGGATCAAACTGTTTCATTTTGAAAAAAGCATCAAATCCATCCATCTTGGGCATTTTTATGTCCATAATGGTCAGATTTGGGCGAACATCTTTGTATTTTAAGACAGCTTCCAAACCGTCTTGAGCAGTAATCACGTCATGCCCCATACTCTTTACCATATAAGATGTGTTTTCTAGTAGATCTATATCATCATCCACTAGCAGGACAGTTTTTTTAGAAGTCACACCCAAAACAGTGAAATCACCATGATAAAACTTTCGGAAGAATCATTCAATGTCTATTTTGATATTGGTATTATCATTGTAAAGCACGTAGGGTTATTTTGGACAGAAATTTCTCCCTGATGCTGTTCAATAATATTTTTGCATGTAGATAGACCTAATCCGGTTCCCTTTTGTTTAGATGTTACAAGAGGCTGAAAAATACTGGGCAAGATTTCTTCAGGAATGCCAATACCTGTATTTTGGATTTTGATAATGGTATTAGAACTGTTCTGTTCTATTGTACATGTTATTTTACCTTCATCTTTTCCAATCGCTTGAATTGCATTAAGAAAAATATTCATAAAAACAATTTCTAATTTTTCAGAATCACCATGTATTGGAACATCCGATTGTTGAATTTCTATTGAAATGTTATTAGGTATTTCTATTGAATCTTTTGCTGATTGTAATACATCCCTTACTTTAATTAATTGTATATCTAAAGGCATTACACGTGCATAGTTTAGCACATCATTGATCTGATGAGATATTGTATCAATGGCACGATTCATTCTTTTTATTATTTCTTTTAGGTCCTCTTTATTTTTAGAATTTTTCTGTAAAATTTCAGCCGAACTTTTTATAGTTGCCAAAGGATTTTTTATGTTGTGAGCCATGCTTGCTGAGACTTCTCCAATGGCAGCAAGTCTTTCATTTTTAATTTTGACATTTGCTTCTGCTAACTGTTTTTCAGTGTTAATCAATTTCTGCAGATTCTGAGTCATTGCATCAAAAGATTTGCTAATTATATTGATTTCATCAATTCTGTTTATTTTTATTTTTTTCTTGAAATCTCCCCTTGAGATAGAATCGGCAAGTAATGCCAGATGTTTTAATGGGGATGACACAGTACTCGAGATTAAGAATCCCCCAATAATCGAGGCGATCATGCCTATAATAGAGACTGCCAGAATTGAATTTCTCAATCCTGTAAACTCATTTACTATAGATGAACTATTTTGCTCTACTACAACTACCCAATCAAACCCTTCAAAAGTTCGATATCCAGTGGATTTTGCATAAGAAATTACACGAAAATCATCTACTTCATCATCTAATTTGAAATATCCCACATCTTGTCCTTTTACTATGGAAGGGAAATAGTCTAGTGCGGATTCATTGATAGAAATTTTATTGTTAGAAAAAATCAATCTTCCTTCGTTGTCCGATAATAATATGTTTCTTCCTGGAATTGTTAGGAGTTCAGATTCTTGTATGAAATCATTTAGCAGATCATCAAGGGTGATTAAAACTCTAAAAACACCTATAAAATTTCCATCACCATCCATGATACTATATGCAAATTCCATCGAATATTTTTCGTAGTTATCATCATAATTGATTTTTCCAACATATTTTCCAGTTTCTTTTGTTTGTTGCCACCATTCTTCATCACTTTGTAAATAATCTGATGTTCCAGTTGCCAAAGCAACATTTGCACCATACGCATTTGTTACAAATAGCTCTGCTATAACATCATAACCATATTTTTCTTGATAGAACTCTATTGTGTCTAAAAGTTCTTTTGTTAATATAATATCAGACACGCCTCCAATGAAAGGACTGTTTTTAGTAAATTCTACTTCCTGTTCCTTTATTTGCAAATATGTTTTAATGTTTTCAATTTTTTCAAATTCTTTATTTGATTCCAATAATGCATTACGGATTAGTTCTGTTTTTGATAATTCCTGAAAATTAAATATCCTATTTTCAATGTGTTTATCCAAATTTTGAATCATGTTAAATGCAAATCCCTCATTTCTTGAACCCAGTAGTTCTTTGATTTCTTGTACAGTTAGATCAAAAGTGACCAATCCCGTAACTGTAAAGATAAGAGATATTGCAAACATCACTGAAATTATTAGAAAAGATATCTTCAAGGGATTAACTAGCCAAGATCAACAATTTATGAATTTAAACATCACTAATTTGTATCAAAAAAGACAATCTTATTGTTCAATCAGAGAAGCCTGCAGACTATGAGCAAAAGGTATCAGAACTCTCATCCAAGATCATCCAGTTGGGAAATGAGATTAGAGATGCAAAGTTCCAGTTGTATGGAAGCATGTATGAGGTCTACAAAAACCCATAATCATTTTTTTTATGTTAAGATTCTAATCCTCTGATAACAAGTATTATCTGATTTTGATTATCCCCTGGTTTATCATGTACTCTATAGCCTGAACATATTCAGCATCAGATATTTTTCCTTCAGACCACCATCCAGCGTTTGTCTTTATCCATTGCGGAATGATGTATTTAGGAGATGTTGTAGACTTTGGAATTACAGATACAGAGTTTGACTCTTTTCCAGTACCTTCTGAATTTACAGCAGATACCTTAAAGTTGTAAGATGCATCATTTGTAAGGCCTGTTATGATTACTTCAGGAACTGAATCAAACTTTGGTATTGTAGTAAATGAATCAGAACCTGTAATTGATTGTGTTATCTTGTAACCCGTAATTGGAAAGCCATTATCAAATGGAGCACTCCATATCAGTTTGACCTGACTATTTCCGGCAGTTGCCCTGAGATCACCTATCTGGGCAGGCACCTTTGCAGTTGTCTTGGCTTGTGGTAATGGTGTAGCATAGACTATTTTTGATTCAGGCCCAATACCGTCTGCGTTAACTCCCAACACTCTAAATCCATATGGAATGCCATTTGTAAGACCATCAATTGTGGCAGTAGTGGCCTTGCCAATAATAGGATGAGACACAAATGAATCAGATCCAGATCTAAATTCCCTTACCCTATATCCTGTAATGTCCTCAAGTGCATTAGAGGATACTGACCATGACAAGGTTACCTTACCATCACCTGGAGTTGCCCTGAGACCCGTTATTGCAATTGGAACCTTGTTGTTTGGTGTGGCAGAAATTAATTTTGATTCATTTCCAATACCGACAGAGTTTACTGCAGATATTTTAAACTCATAAGTTACATTATTCTTTAAACCAAGTATTGTGGCTTTTTCTGAATCCCCGATGTTGGGATGAGTTGTAGTTATGTTAGAGCCTTTCTCGTTTACTGTGATTCTATAGCTTGTGATTGGTGCGCCATTGTCTGATGGCTCAATCCATGACAAAAATACCTGGCCATTGCTTGGCACTGCAACCACCCCTCTTACCTGGTTTGGAACTGATGCAGTGACAGACTTTGAAGGAGTTGCTGAATCCACGTTGGAGTCAGGACTCTGTCCAAGGGAATTTACTGCATTTATCTTAAAGGCATAGGACGCATTGTTAGTAAGGCCTGTGATTTGTGCAGTGGTTGCCTTTCCATCCACTGTCTTTTTCTGGAAATTATCAGTTCCAATCTGCCAATATGTTATTTTGTAGCTAGTAATTGATGAGCCATTATCATTGGGTTTGCTCCATGATAGGTTTACCTTACCATCACCTCTTGTTGCTATAAAATCAGTTATAGGGTTTGGAACATCAGTTAGTGGTGCAGTGGATATAGGTTTGGCAGAGGCAATGTTGGAATCTGCGCTCTGGCCTATAGAGTTTACTGCAATTACCTTAAAGCTGTAAGATACATTGTTTTTGAGTCCAGTTGCAAATGCTTGAGTCGATGTTCCAAGGTTTGGAAATGTCGTAAATACATTAGAACCTGTCTCCCATCGAATAATCTTGTAAGATATGATTGGCGAGCCATTATCATCAGGTGCAGTCCACAAAAGATGTATCTCGCCATTACCTGGAATTGCAATCAGATCAGTGATTGGTTCTGGTGATGATGCGGTTTGGGCAAATGCTGTGCTACCAAGGGACACAATTAATGAAATGCCAAAAACAAATGCAAGAAAAATAATTTTATTTGAAGACAATTCTCTTCTTAAGATCTTTTAGATATTAACATTTGTGGATAAATGGTATGATGGGATATCATTTGAAGGCCTCCAAGATCTCAGGATCAAACTTTATCGAACTGTCTTTTCGCACATTTCTGGACAAGGAAGAAATTATTCTTTGAATCAAGAGTAATCCTCCTCCACAAATATCCATGACAGACCCATAACGTCCATTGCGCAGGTATTTTGTCTGGATATTATTTCAGGTCGAATTTTTTCTCTTTCTTTTACTGGTAATTCGGCCAGAGTTGTTAAAGGCTCAGATTGCCTTGGTTTCAAAGTTAGACTTTGCATGAGTTTTATCTCATGGTGAATTATATCTCATTAGCCCTTGGTTTGTGGCATGCCTTTTTCATGAAGTAAGAGTTGAGATAAAGGAATAATCAAGAAAAAACAAAGAATAAGATCACACTTGATAAGATTCTTCGATTACAATGACTAAGACAATACTTTTAGCAATTTTTACAGTTGCTGTGTTACTTACAGGTACGATGGCTACGCCTCTGGGATTGATTGAATCAGCTGACGCTCTAAAAAGCAAAGGCAATTCAGCAAGCGCAATTAACTCAAAGAAGGTCTGTGGCGATAGACTATGTTCTGAACAACCCTCAGAAGTAAAAACTGAGACAAAAAAGAAAGAACAGGTAAAAACTGAAAAGAAAGCAGAATCTGCTGAAAAAGCTAAACAAGTACCAAAGAAAGACGCAAAAGCTGAAACAATGGAAAAAGCCAAAGAGACATCATCACTAAAAGTCCCAAAGACTGTTACTGGTGTCATGACATCAGTCCAAGACCCAGGTCAAGGACATGAGGGACATCAGCTTGCAATAGTCCTCCCTCCAAGTGAAAACATTTACCGTGGACATATCACATACTCTGCATCTGAAAATGTCCAACTTGTAGCATTGCATGGCCCGCTCAAGGATGGAATGGCAAAGGGACAACCCATTTGGAGTGTGGATGGTAAAACCAAATTCGGCCTTACATTGGTAGATAGGGAAACCTCTTCAGGCGTTTGGCAGTTTTCAGGAAACGCAATTGCAGTTCATACTAAAAACTCAGAACCATTCACTGTAAGCTATTCTGTTACATATACCGAGCATTCAGCAGCAAGTGAAAAGGTAATTAGAGGAACCCTGACATCAAAACAGGATCCAGGCATTGGACATGAGACTCATCAGCTTGCAGTGATAATAGGCCCAAGTGAGAAAACACGTTCTGGCCATCTGACATGGGATGCATCTGAACCAGTTCAAATAGTAACCTTGCTTGGACCAATGAGCAAAGGCGAACTTAGAGGACTTCCGTATTGGACTGCCGATGGTGAAACCTACTATGCATTAATCTTGGTGCCCTCAAAGGCAGCAGGCTCTACTGTATTCTCAGGTAATGCTCTGGCACTTCATACAATGAATGAAACACCATTCACTGTAAGCTATTCTCTAGTGCTTACAAAATAATTTTTTATTTTTTATAATTAACACTTTAACTAGTTAATAGAATCAATGTTCTGTGATGTTTCACGCGAGCATCTTTGAGATCATTTCATAATTTTACAATTTTTTTCTTCGTTTCCATGTAGAACTTTTCTGATTAATTTACTTCTGAAAATAATCAACCATACAAAAAACTTATTTCATTTGTTCAGACTAGATAATTTATGATAAAACATCTCTTTTTTGCCATGGTAATTTTTGGCTTGCTGAGTACTGGTATAATCCAATCTGGATTCGCAGAATCAGTACCAAATTGGGTAAAAAATACCGCAAAATGGTACGGAGATGGAAAGATCTCAGAAACAGAATTCCTCAATGCTATAAAATATCTCATCAACAATGGGGTACTAAACTTGGAGCAGAAAATTGTAGATATTCCAAAAATACAGCCAGATGATCCCCCACAAGAATTAATTGAGATTGGTGTGGAACTTTTGGAGGCAAAAAACAACCTTGCTGCGCTAGAGTTCTTTAACAAGGCACTGGACAAGGACCCAAGAAATGTCAAAGCACTGACCGACAAAGGAATTGTTCTTGCAAGACAAGGACAATACAAAGATGCAAAGGCAATATTTGACAAGGCAATAGAGATTTCAGAGATCAATGGAGCTGTAAATTATAAGGCAATAGCAAATGCGGGAATTGTACTTTCCATTTACGGGGATCCTGATGAGGCGATAAAATATTTTGACAGGGTGTTGGACAATGAAAAAGATGTAAAACAAGAGACACTGCTTGCAGTATTAATCAATAAGGGAGTTACACTATTGGAACAGGGAGAATATGAGGAATCCCTTTTCTATTTTGACAGGGCTTTAGAAATTGAACCTGAAAGGATTGGAGCACTTGTCAATAAGGCAAATGCTTTACAGGAATTACATCGTGAAAATGAGGCATTTCCATTATTCATCAAAGCACATCAACTATCAAAAGATCCCCTAAGCTGGAAACCACAGTTTGTAATAGTGAAAGCCATTGCAGGTTTGAAATAAGTTTTTTAAGATGACATATCAAGAAAGTCTTTTTTTGGATTGATCATTCCACGTGGGTACGAAATCTATTCCAAATGGAAAATCTGACTAATTCTGTTAGTCCTATTGTGTAACTCATCTAATTGCCAAATCTTGGTCTTTAGGATTTGAAATTAAATTAAAGAAAATTAACGAGATACATGGAAAACACCGATTATCGGACGTAACCTAACATGATGTGTTTTCCAAGCTAATCATTCTACAACGCAGAACAACGGCTTCTCGTTAACACAGTTACATCAAAAAAATATTTTAAAATTACAAATTGTTTGTGGTATGCCAAGATTCAATTTTTAATTTAAATGACTTCCTTTTGAAATTGGGTTTCTTTTTAATTTAACAAAAGGCATGCCACAAAAAGTTCGTTATTCGGATATAATCTTGCAATAGAAGTGTATCATGCAAACCGTCATCCTGCGTGAATATGTCAAAAAACCGAACAGTCCATCTCTAGTTGGAAGTGAGTCCAAAAACCCTCTTCCCACTAGTGTTAGTGCAATGGATTTGGTAGGATTAACGTGGATTCTATTGGACCTGGAGGATAAGTACTAAATGGAAATCTGTCAAGCATCTCATTATGATGATGCGATTAACCAAATATGTCAAGTACATGGAATAAAACTTGCAATGATGGTTAACAAAAGCGGAAAAAGGATTGCAGGTGGTTTTGGCAACAAGGCTACGCCGTTAGAAAAAGATGAAAAGAAAATAGATTTCATGGTTATGGAAATTACATTGGAATTGTCAACAAAGGAGCAATTTGACAACTCATTAAACGACATACTTGGTATTGTCTCATATCGAGACGGTGCTACTATTATCTCCGTTCCTCATCAAAATGACTGGATCATGTTATTTGTAGAACCTGAATTAGATCCTTTAAAGATAATCCAAATTGTACGCCAAAATCTAATTCCAAATGAAATCACGAAGTGCGTGATCCAATGAATCTCTATGACGCCAAGCGGCAAATTGCATAAAAACAACCGATGAGTTGATTCTGAGACTGATTTTCATCCCTTGTATGGATAAATCTATTATTTGAAGGAGATGACATACTCCATACTGTAAGCCATTATCAAAACACAACGCTAGTTAAAATATCTCAGATACATTAATTTTTTATAAATTTTGAGGTGTGATTTACCAGATGAATCATATGGGAAATATGCGTGGTTTATTGTTAGATTGTTCATTATGTGGTAAATGTAGATCTCGAACACATTTTATTTGCAGAATATGGGCAGAGTTACACTTGAACTATTTCACATATCAATATGCTTTAGTTATCCAATTATGGTGAAAAAATTATAACACATCCTTTAGAAAAGCGCGCCACAACACAAAGAACATTCTTAACATTAAACTCTTCACATGTTGTACAGTGCGACATAAACAGCATGTCATAGTGATGCCCTTGAATCCAGACAGCAAATTATGGCGTACAATCAATTTCCTCAAACTGTGTTTTTAATTCATTTTTTTAAAGTTTGATTATTTTTACTGTTTTTGTATCCTCTAGAAAGATCTGTTCACATCCTAGATTGGGAAAGTTCAATATCACATCATTATCATGAATCCTGAAGCAAATTGGCTCATGAATTTTTTCCAATGTCTTTGTTCCACATATCCTGCAAATGAAACGTATCGGTGCTCGACACTTGGCACAAACTGCATAGTCTAATAGAAGACCTCCACATTTTCGGCATGACTCGTCGGGCATAAGAATCAGAATATCTTTTTACAATAATTATAAAATGATGTGTGGTTACTTGTGGCATGCCATATTAACAAAAAGCATGCCACAAACTTTAGGGTATTTTCAAATATCTTTTTTTCATAATGGTTGCAATGCAAGTTGTAAACCCGTGTGAATGTGTCCAAAAATCCAACCAGCCATCTAGTGTGATAGGAGAGGAGGTCAAAACATTCCTAGGTTTTCAGGTGATTACGCCTAGCTAACTAAGAGAAGGTGAAAAGTGTGAAAATAAAATACAAGAAGACAAGATTTGGAATCTGGCCTGAATACAAATAATATTTTTTTTACAATTTGTTCCTTTTTTATTTACTTACACATGGATTCTGAAATATTCTCATCTAACCATATCCCTGATACGTCTGCGCTGGGGATATAGTTAAGGTGGTATAATAAAAGACCCACGTGGAAATATTTCATATATCATGATAATACTTAAAAATCAAATAATCTAATTTTTGTCATAATTCAAAATCTAATCACAGTTTTTAGAGTCTAGATCAAGAACATCTTGTCTTGTAAAACCTTTACTCAATACAAAAAACAAGAACTAACTAGACATGACAGATTCAATGTCGGTGTATAGATACCATTATTTTGGATTAGTAGAATGCTTTATCAGCGCCTGTTATCGAACCAATTCGACACACATGTGGAAGCAATTATTGCCAAATAAATCAAATTTTATGTTTGTATTTGAAATCTTGGGAATAATTATCGGGGGATTTACAGGCTATGTTATTTCAATGACATTACTGTCTTCATCATTTGATCCAGATAGGGTTGCTGGAAGTCTCTTTGTTGTA
>Ga0224506_10002974_pt1 | contig 11359 bp, 11 predicted proteins | sample SF_Jan12_sed_USG_2_FD_169108 | JGI IMG/M metagenome (GOLD analysis project Ga0224506, IMG submission 169108) | Sediment microbial communities from San Francisco Bay, California, United States - SF_Jan12_sed_USGS_8_1 | ecosystem: Environmental > Aquatic > Marine > Sediment | place: USA...
AGATAGTCTGGCATGGATGAATTTACAGCGAGACGGATTACCGATCCGCGGCGGCGACGTTTTAGCGCGCTTTCAAAGGTGCGAACAAGATCTTCGGCTTCTTCGTCTATTTCTACTTCCGAATCACGAATAACCCTGAAGTATGATGTTTCTTGTAATTTATAATCAGGAAACAAACGATCCATAAACAACGTGACCATGTCTTCTATGGGTATAAAACGCGTAGCTGCACCAGGAAGACGGATAAACCGCTCTAACAGGTGTGGAATGGGCAACAGTGCACGGAGTATTTCTTCTGATTTTTTTCGCTTTAACAGCATAACTAGGGAAAACCCCAGATTTTGAATAAATGGAAAAGGATGTGCTGGGTCAATCGCCAACGGAGTTAACACCGGGAACACATGTTCCATAAAATATTTTTCCAACCACGTTTTGTCACGCGCTGTAATATCGCTTGCGCTTAAAACCTTTATTCCCGCAACCGATAACTCTTCACGCAAACCAAGCCAACAAAGCTGTTGGCGCGACATAAGTTCGCTAGCCGCTTTGTTTATGGCTTCGAGTTGTTGTGCTGGGTTTAGGCCATCTTGACTTTGGGTTTTAACCCCTGCCCTTACCTGCCCCTTAAGCCCAGCAACGCGGACCATGTAAAATTCATCGAGGTTGGCAGCCGATATGGAAAGAAACCGCACCCTTTCCAATAAGGGGTGGGCCGAATTTGAAGCTTCCTCAAGTACCCGGGTATTAAAGGCCAGCCACGAAAGCTCGCGGTTGGCGAAACGCTCTGTCGATTTAATATCAATTATTGGCGTTACCTCTGGGAAATTACTGTTATCCATGATTGTTCTCTATTGGATTTGTTAAATGGAGGGAAACTATAAAAATGGACCAAAAAGGGCGAAAAAACACTATAGAGCATTCTAACCCTTTGAGATTCTTTTGTCATCTGTGCAGGAAAAATAACGAACATATTCAAAATTACTAGATTTTCCGTTTGTAACCACCATTCGCAGTTACTAAATGCTGACTTAGCAAATAATGGCACCAGTCTTACAATGCGTGACCCGGCGGTTCCTCCTGAGACTTGTCGGTTGCGCAAAGCCGCTCCCTTAAAAAAAGGGGGCGGCTTATTTTTTTATGCTTCACACATGTAATTTAAAACGCTCGATGATTTAAGCGCTGGGTGAATTAGTGATCATGGGCTGCTTGAACATCATTGGCTGATGCATATTCGACGGTATTAAGGTCACCAATCAAATCGATTATCATTATATTACCCTCAATAACGCGTGACTTATCAGGATTGGTGTTAAAAAAATTCCAAATATAACTAGCCCCCAGCATTTCACCTACACCTTGTTCTATGTTTTCATCCTCGCGCGCGCGAAGCATAAAATTATCCAACAGCGTGCGCGCCTTCATCAGGTCTTTTTCGCCATAGCGTTCAATCTCACCCTCGGCATCGGCAAGATCTTCTAAAAATTTATTGAAGGTTTGATCTGTGAGTAAAAAATCGGCAACAAGTCCACCGCTAAAATATGTAACCTTACGCATATTATTTCCAAGTTATAAATTATTATTGATTTTATTTTCTAGCACGCGCCGAACAAGGGGTATTGTTATTTTTCGTTTTTCACTTAACGAAAGACTATCGGTTTTTTCGACAACATCGCGAACTGCAGAAAAAGAACGGTCCATTCTTGAAAGCAAGTAGCTTATGATGTCTTGGCCAACATTTATTTGCCTGTCAGCGAACTGTTTTAATAAAAGCGCCGCAATCAATATATCGTCGGGCGGGTTTATTTCTGCAATGGGTGCTGTGTTCAAACGCGAGGAAAGATCTTTCAGGTCTATTTTCCATCTGGCTGGTGGGATTTTGGCAGTCATAAGAATACGGATATCATATTCACGCGCAGTATTATAAAGGTGAAACAACTGTTCATCTAATCCACGCTCAATAAACTTTTCTGCATTTTCCACAACTAACGCCTTAGCCCCATCGCATATGTTATCTGCGCCGTTTGTGGCAATATCATCTGCGCTAATATTTTTTGCCCCGGTGGTATTGATAAATACATTAGCAAGATGCGTCTTGCCCGACCCTGTGGGTCCAACAATAACTAACAACGGCCCGGGCCAGTTGGGCCAGCTATCAATCCACTGAACCGCACGTTCATTTGAAGGTGATACCAGAAAATCCTCGCCCGAAAGCGCTGGGCGATGATCAAAGGACATAGGAATTTGTTCAGGCGCGGTCATATACAATTACAATCGTTGTATGCTTAAAGATTGGGATCGTGGCCAAGATAAAGCTCGCTTGCGCGGTATCTGCCAATGGTAAAACGAACAATTACCCCTACCATTGCTGCGGTTGGAACCGCAAGAAGCACGCCGGTAAAGCCAAATAACGCCCCGCCCGTCATAAGGGCAAATATTATCCATACTGGATGCAACCCAACCCTGCCACCAACAAGGGTTGGCGTTAAGAATGCTGCGTCTATTGATTGACCAACACCAAAAACAAGCGCCACAAGCAAAAAATCAGCTATCTCGCTGAACTGCATCAAAGCAACGCCAAGCGCCACGAGCGACCCTATTGCCATTCCGACATACGGAACAAAAGCCATCATTCCGGTTCCGATGCCGATAAGAAGGCCAAAATCCAGTCCGACCAAGGTCAGGCCTGTGCCATATATTGCGCCCAAGGTCACGCACACCAATGCCTGCCCACGAACAAACCCGGCTATTGTGGTATCCATTTCATTTAATTGAGCACGTATTGTTTCGGCAGTTTCACGCGGAAGCAAGTCATTGAATTTTGCAACTATTGCATTCCAGTCGCGTAAAAGAAAAAATGAAACGATTGGCGCAATCAAAAGCAAGGATAGCGCATTAACAAATGCCTTACCGCCCATAAAAATATTTTTCAACATGCCAACCGTCCACGTGATTATTTCGCCAACATAGCCACCTGCTGCATCTTTAAGTTTGGCTAGGTCATTGGCGTCCAGTTCGGTTTCCAAACGTATTATGTATGGCTCAATGGCGTTTCTTGCTGTTTCAACTGCATCTGGCACCAAGGCCAAGAGCCCTATTACCTGCGCTTGCAATAGCGGAAAAATGGAAATGCCAATGCCTGCAATGATTAGTGTAAACACAAGCAGTATTATTGCCGATGCCCCCGCCCTAGATCTAAGTGGACCTTCCATCTTGTCTGCAATTGGATGGAGAAAATACGCAATGGCAAGCCCCGCTACAAACGGCGTCAGCACCGAGCTTAGAATATAAAGCCCAACTGCAGTTGCCGCCAAGGCAACCAACCAAATTCGTATTTCCCGTTCACGTGTCAAAATTAAATTCTTTCATCATCAGACCAACGCTTTAATGCCTCGGTAACAATTGTAATGCCAGAAATAACAGTGGTCACCACCATTAACATCATTAGCAAATCAACAAAAATTCCAAAATCAATTTCATATCCAGTTACCGCCATGACGGAACCGGAATACAATAGTTGAAGCGTAGTATTTATTTTGCTTATCATCTGCGGCTTCATCGGATGGCGGGTAAGGGATCCTGTTAGGGTATCAAATACCAACGCACCTACTATGATGACTATATCCCTGAAAACCACCAAAATAACAACCCAGTTTGGAATTATTTCACTAAATCCAAGGGTTATAAAAACCGCCATCAACAGGGCTTTATCTGCCAGTGGGTCAAGATATTTACCCAGTTCTGTCTCCATATTGAAGCGTTTGGCAATAAAACCATCAAGCGCATCAGATATTGCAGCAACGGAAAATATCCAAAATGCGCTCACCAAATTACCCTCAAGCAACAGCCACACAATTAGTGGAACCGAAACTATGCGAAGAAAAGTTATAAAATTGGGGATATTCACCTGCTGTCCTTACGCATGCCCATGTACCAGTTGCCCGCTTCGTCCCATAGCACCAAATCAGCCTGATCAAGCGACAGGGCCAATTGTTCTGCATCGCCGATGTAATTAATGTTCACGTTTACCGCGCGGCGCGAAATCAACGTTACTTCTGATTTTTTAATTATGGCCACACCGTTTAGCCTGTCGCGAACTTTTATCCAATCATCAAGACCTGACACCGGTATGGTAATTCTAAGTATTGCGGGTTCTGCAAATTTAATAAGGTTATCTTGTTTCCAATTATCTTCGATTTGCACGGTTAGCTGTATTGCTGCGCGCGCCAAAAGAGATTCTAAATCTTCGCCAGGATTGGAGCTAAAACTTTTGACGACAGTATGCTCTTGCAGGGCAAAACCGAACCGGGTCATGTAAACTTCAAGCTCCGGCAAGCCGATGTAGGAATCCATGCGCAATATACCGTGAACCACAACAACGTCGCCTGCGTTGTATTTGCTTGCAACCTCAGCCAGACGCTGAACATCACCTTCGATTGCCTGTTCTGCGCCTATTGTACGCATATCGGCAAGATCGCCTTTGGGCAAAATGGTTGGAACTAGGCCACGCACCTCGCCCGGCCTTTGTTCCCACGCCGCTCTCCACGGGTTAGGGTCGTCCCACAACAACAGTGCGCCTGCGGCCTGATAAACCGGAAGGACAACGACTGGCTTGCTGTATGTTTCGGCAAATGGGATTTTACTTCCGTCCAGCAGATCGCGTATTGACTGGGCACGATAACGGTAATTTAAGCTAGCAATGTAGCGTACCGATGACGTCTTTTCCTCGGCGACCTCAAAATCCTGAATAAGTTCTAATATCTGCCTACGCTCCAGATTTGGTAAGCGGTCATGGTAGGCATTTAGGGTCAGGCGCTCCATCAGCGCCCTGAAAGACCTTGTGATACCTTCGTCGTGGGCAATGTCGCGCGCCTGCGAGGCGGACTTTGCAGTCACGTCAACATTTACGCCATTTACCTCAAAAAATTTGGCTGCATCACCATAGGCAAAACCCGCACCGGGCCATGGGTTTGCACTAACCGATAAAATTGCTGCCAGAAAAAGGCCAAATATGATCTTGGGCATGGTTTTGCTAATTTTTGCCTTCAAGTTAAAAAAAATATTTAAATGCTTAAATGTGAAGCCAGATACCATATTTTGCCCTTTTTGGGTCATTGCAAAGCGTCCCGGATAAAGTATGTTTTACTTATGTTTCCCGTTCTACCCACAAATTTTCTGCTACATTTATGGGGTTCGGGATGTTTTTGCTATAGAAGGTTTTAGCACGTTCAGGTATCAATGCCACGGATTTGCCACGGATTCTAGGTGTTCACAATCTTTCAGGAGGATAAACCCATTTCAGGCGCAAATTACAAGGGTGCAGGCGTTGACATTGATGCCGGAAATGCACTGGTCGAGGCCATAAAGCCTGCGGCCAAGTCCACATCGCGTTCCGGGGTAATGTCTGGACTGGGCGGGTTTGGTGCCATGTTTGACCTTAAGGCGGCAGGCTACAAAGACCCCATATTAGTATCTGGAACAGACGGCGTTGGCACTAAGCTAAAGGTTGCAATTTCGGTTGGTCGTCACGATACGGTTGGCATTGATCTGGTTGCCATGTGCGTTAATGATCTTGTAGTTCAAGGTGGCGAACCTCTTTTCTTTCTTGATTACTATGCCATGGGCAAGCTCAACGTCGAGCACGGAGCAGCTGTTGTGGCAGGCATAGCCGAAGGCTGCAGGCAGGCTGGTTGTGCGCTTATCGGTGGGGAAACAGCAGAAATGCCTGGCATGTACTCAGGCGGCGAATACGATCTGGCAGGTTTCTGTGTGGGCGCAGTAGAGCGCGACGAGGTAATAACCGGAGAACTGGTAACTGAGGGCGATGTTGTTCTTGGTCTTGCTTCAAGCGGGCTTCATTCCAATGGGTTCTCGCTGGTGCGCAAGATTGTCAGCGACGGTGTAATTGGTGGTGAAGCCGAAACCAAACTTGAAGCCGCAGTCCGCGATCATATCGTGAACCGGGCACGCAAGGCATATGATGTGCCCGCCCCATTCAAGACGGAAAATCCAGACATATCATTGGGTGAAGCGCTTTTGGCCCCAACTAAAATTTACGTAAAAAGCTGTCTTGCTGCAATCCGAAAATACAGTGGGGCCGTGCACGCGCTTTCGCACATTACAGGCGGCGGACTGTTGGAAAACATTCCCCGCGTGCTACCCGATACCTTAAGTGCAGAAATTGACACCAGCACATGGGATCTGCCACCAGTGTTTTCATGGTTAAAAGATCAAGGAAAAATTGCAGCCAATGAAATGGCGCGCACGTTTAATTGCGGAATTGGCATGGTGGTTATTGTTTCCAACGACAAGGCGGAAGAAATTAAAGCGCTAATGGAAAACAATGGGGAAACGGTTTTTGTCATCGGAAAAATTATAAATCGCGCCAAAGGTGCTGAGGGCACCGTTCTGCAAGGTGCGGAAAAATCCTGGGGTTAAGTTAAATGAAAATTGCAGTGCTTATTTCAGGCAGAGGATCAAACCTTCAGTCGCTTATTGATGCCTGCAATGATGATGATTTTCCGGCAGAAATTTCCCTAGTTATATCCAACAAGGCGGATGCTTACGGTTTAAAACGCGCAAGTGATGCGTCAATACCTACAAAGGTATTTAATCAAAAGGATTTTTCCACACGCGAAGATTTTGACGCTGCCATGTCCGATGCAATTGAGGCTTCGGGCGCCGAGTTTATATGCCTAGCAGGATTTATGCGCCTACTTTCCGATAATTTTGTGAAAACATGGCATGACAGACTGGTAAACATTCATCCATCATTACTGCCAGCGTTCAAGGGGCTTCATGTTCACGAGCAGGCTATAGAGCGTGGTGTGCGGTTTTCTGGCTGCACCGTTCATTTTGTACGAAGCGCAATGGATGAGGGGCCTATTTTGATGCAGGCTGTAGTTCCGGTTTTGCCTGATGATACACCTGATTCACTTGCCGCAAGAGTTCTTGAGCAGGAACATATTGTATATCCACAGGCCCTTCGCATTATTGCCGAAAGAAAGGTCAGGGTATCTGGTGAACGGGCCATTATTGACGGGCACAAAACACCCAATGGTTCGCTCATTAACCCTGAAAAATAAAAAAGGTCGCCCAGTATATTATATGGACGACCTTTTAAATATGCTTTGGCAGATTTCTTTTAGCCGGTAATTTCAATGCCAGAAAAGAAAAATGCGGTTTCTAATGCTGCTGTTTCCGGAGCATCAGACCCGTGCACTGAATTATTCTGCACATCAATGGCAAAATCCTTGCGAATTGTACCGTCGGTGGCGTTTGCAGGATTGGTTGCACCCATTACTTCGCGATATGTTGCGATGGCATTTTCACCCTCAAGAATCTGAACCACAACGGGGCCGGATATCATGAAATCAACAAGTTCACCAAAAAACGAACGTTCCTTGTGAACCGCATAAAATGCTTCTGCTTGATTAAGGGTTAGCTGAATACGTTTTTGGGCAATGATTCTAAGACCAGCGGCTTCAATGTAAGAATTGATTTTGCCGGTCAGGTTACGCTCGGTGGCGTCTGGTTTTATTATGGACAGTGTCCGTTCTACAGCCATGCTAATGGAGCCTTTTGCTGTTAAAATGAGTGATTAAAGTGCCGTCTCCCTACTTCAAGTTTTTGCAGGGTCGGCGGGTTATAGACTTGTAAGGCAGCTTTTGCAATACCCATAATAGTCCATTTGGGTGGGCCTGTATGGTGGGATAGATGCTAGCAATACATTGATATTACCAGATAAAGTTGTTATCAGTGGCTAATTAAAGGTTTGTATTTGGTAACTTTTTATTCACCTGAATATTGGAGTATTACCAAGTAATTGTGATCGTCTCGATTCGCGGGGCGTTTAGGTGTTGCTATTATAGTTTAGGCTTTGGTTTACATGGATTCATTTACCGACATTTTAGTGGCCTTTGGTTTTAAGGAAATGCGCGATTGGATTGTTGCGATCTGCTCGTTTATGTTCGTGATGAGCTTTCTCGGTGGAATGGTATCGGCACTTTTTGTAATTAACTCCAAACTATTGCGGCCACCAAAGCTGACAACCACAATTTCGTTCAGAATGTTTATTCTATCTGAGATTATCTTGATATTTTCAGCGCTGTATTACCATACCTTCATGATAGGAAAGGTAAGCCCTGCGCATGTAATTTACTGGGTAGCCGCTGCAATGATGATGCCGCTATTGGCAATCATTGGCGCACAGATTATGTACATAATTTTCTCCGGCAAAATGAATGCCAAGAAAAAAGCAGCTCGCGACAAAGCAAGAAAGATACGAAACGAACGCACCACAACAATGGAAGATGCGCATTCTAAAGTTGCAAAAGGAAAGAAATAATAATTAGAGTTATCGTCTGATTTTACTTTTCTTCTTATTATATATCCTTCTTTTCCCAGCCACCATTTTCATTCTGATGCCAGTAGGTTAATTCAAAACCGCTGTCTTTGTATGATTTCCATTTTTCCCGGGCGGAACTAACCGCGATTTCGTCTCCGCCATCAAATATTTCGAAACAGCGCTCATATTCATTAACAGATGGCGACGATGCACCGTCACTAAGAAATAAAAAACTTGCGCCATTGGGGTTTTCGTCTTTCTTGGTTATCCATATTGGTTGATCTTCAGCGTTGCCATCTTTTTCTGTGCCATGCGCAAGCCACGAACCGGGATCGTTGGTCCATAGGTGCTGGGCCAAAACCTCAACCCGTTCGGTTGCAGGCAACATAACCACCGCGCGCTTTCCGCCATCAATGGTTTTTTGCAACAGCTGAGCAAGCGTTTGCTCTAGGTTGGACTTAGTAAGATGATAAAAAGCAACCTCGGTCATTGAGGTTACTTTTCTATGCTGTCGGCAACAAACCGGTCCAACAAACGCACACCATAACCAGAACCGCCCTTTGGTACGGTTGGCGTTCCCTTCTTTTCCCAGGTAACGCCAGCTATATCAAGGTGCGCCCATTTAGTGGTTCCAACAAAACGTTTAAGGAACTGCGCTGCGGTTATTGAACCACCGCCCTTACCCGATGAAATGTTTTGCATATCTGCTGCTGGTGAATCAATCATCCGGTCATAGGCCTTACCCATAGGCATCCGCCATAGCTTTTCATCCATTACCTTGCCGGCATTGGCCAGATCTTCGGCTAGCTTATCATCATTTGAAAACAATCCGGCGTATTCACCCGAAAGCGCCATAACTATGGCACCGGTCAAGGTTGCAAGATCAATCATGTACTGTGGTTTGAAGCGTTCCTTAGTGTACCAAAGAGCATCAGCCAGAACCAGCCTTCCTTCGGCGTCGGTGTTTAAAACCTCAATTGTTTGACCCGACATTGATTTTACAATATCGCCGGGTCGTTGCGCGGTACCCGATGGCATATTTTCAACCAGGCCAACAACACCAACTGCATTGACCTTGGCTTTGCGTCCAGCCAACGCCTTCATTAGGCCGATTACCACGCCTGAACCACCCATGTCGTATTTCATTTCCTCCATACCGGCAGAGGGTTTTAATGAAATACCACCAGTATCAAACGTTACCCCCTTGCCAACAAAGGCAACGGGTTTGTCTTTTTTTGCTGCCCCATCCCAGCGCATAACCACCAAGAACGGGTCATGGGCACTACCTTGGGCCACACCCAAAAGCGACCCCATGCCAAGTTTTTGCATTTTTACCTTGTCCAGAATTTCCACTTTCACCCCAAGCTTTGAAAGTGACTTGGCCTCAGCCGCCAAGGTTTTGGGATAAAGCACGTTACTTGGTTCGCTAACCAGATCGCGGGTGAAAAACACACCATCAACTACCTTGTTCTGTTTTGCAAAATCGCTTTTTGCTTTAATCGAACCAACGCACTGAATTGACAATTCCTTAATTACTGGTTTGGCGTGGCCTTTCTTTTTGGTTTTATATTTATCGAATTTATATGATCCAAGACGTGAGCCAATGCCAACATGAACTGCCATCTCTGCCGGGGTTAGCTTGCATCCATCAATCTCATCTATCAACACGTGGGCTTTTTCGCTTTGCGCATTTAATTGCGCATAAATACGTCCGCCAATATTTTCAAACGCCAACTCATCAAGGCTTTCTGGTTTTCCCATGCCAACGCACAAAATGCGTTCAAGCCGGGTTCCGGTTGGCGTCATAATGGTAAGGGAATGATTTTTTGATCCCTTGAAGCTAGATGCCTTTATTGCTTTGCTAATCGCCCCCTTGGTGGATTTGTCCAGTTCACTGGCGCTTTTGCTTAATTTCCGCCCATCAAAAACACCTACTACTACTGCGCCTGCTTTTGGTTTGGATGGATTAGCGAAACTTATTTTCATTTTTAGGGCCTTTCTTGGATGTTTATGGGGTGTTTATGGGGATGGCTTTATACCAAGCAATGTTGTCACTAATGTAGTGATACTTTGTAAAAATTAAAAGCCCATCCCTGCCTGATTACATAAAAGTTATTCAGTTTTTATGGCTTTGCTCAAAAGCTTCAATTTCTAGATCTTCGCCCATGTCCATTTCTGACAAAACTTCGGCTTCTTCTAGGTTGTGTTCGCGCGACGATATCCACAACCAGCCACCGGGAAGGCTGCTAACGGCAGCTACAATGCCAAACAACAGCGAAACTGCCAACGCGCCCGGGGCCAAAACCCCGGCCATGGCAAAAACCTCTACCATTGCGCCTTCGCGCACTCCCCAGCCGGCTATTGATATGGGCATGGTTTGAATAAGCAAAACAAGCGGGAAAAGAGCCAAGCAATCAACAAGGCTTATATTGACGCCAATACTTAAAGACAAAACCCAAACAACCAAAGACAGGTTGATGTGGCCTAAAATTGCCCAAAACATTAACGGGACAGCGGTTGATGGTGACAAAAAAACCTTTCTTACATCGCCAGCAAATACCGCCAGATGGTGCACAACGCGAAACCGTTTAAAAGAATCCGGCACGCGATCCAAAAACATAAGAAAAACAGTTCCGCCAACGCCCAATACCAGCAAAGCAATAACCGAAAATTTCAGTGCTTGTATGTTGCCGCTCATACCATCAATTACAAATGGAACCATTGCTGCGACAAGAAATATTAAAGCCAGCACTGTTGCTATACGGTCAAGGAACACGCTGCCAACTGACTGCCCAAGCGCCATTCCAGATTTATATGCCCGATATGATCTTATGGCATCACCGCCGACTGATGCCGGAAGTGCTTGGTTGAAAAAAGTCCCAATATAAAAAAACCTGAATGCCTGCGAATAGCTGAGCGGGTTATCGTAAACTTTTAATACTGCCCGCCAGCGAAATGCGCATACAAAAACCTGAGCCACCATTAAAGCCAGTGCTGCCAACAGCCACGCTGGTG
>Ga0224506_10002976_pt1 | contig 11354 bp, 11 predicted proteins | sample SF_Jan12_sed_USG_2_FD_169108 | JGI IMG/M metagenome (GOLD analysis project Ga0224506, IMG submission 169108) | Sediment microbial communities from San Francisco Bay, California, United States - SF_Jan12_sed_USGS_8_1 | ecosystem: Environmental > Aquatic > Marine > Sediment | place: USA...
ACGGGATGCAGATTGGTTGCCCCGTAGTATACGAAAAAAAATGCGGCGGATTGAAGCAGCTGTCACTAAATTAGAACAGGCCCAAGGTTGTGCGCCGAGTGAGCAAGAGCTTGCAGAAGAATTAGAAATGACGCTTGATGAATATCACGGAACATTACAAAGTGCACGTGGTGCGCAATTAATATATTTTGAGGATTTCCAAAAAGATGATGAAGAGCCATTTTTGGATCGCTTATGTGTCGATGATGAAAGTAATCCACTGAATTTTCTGCTGGATGAAAATTTGCGGACAATGGTTGTGAATGCCATCGATAATCTGCCACCACGGGAGAAAATGGTTATGGGTATGCACTATGAACAAGAAATGAATTTGCGAGAGATTGGCGAAGTGCTTGGCGTCAGTGAATCGCGAGTATGTCAACTCCATACACAGGCAATTGCTCGCCTACGTAGCCGATTAAGAAAAACTTGAAAATGACTTGCATAGGCTTCGTATAAAGTTACGAGGATCATACTGTGACAAATAAAAAATTAAAACTGGATCTAAATAGTGTGGCCGGCATTTCTCTGGCATTAATAGCTATTATTGGCGGCCAGTTTTTGGAAGGAGGTCACGTAGGTTCTTTGGTGCAAGCCGCAGCATTTTTAATTGTAGTGGGTGGTACGGTCGGTGCTGTACTACTACAAAGTCCAATTAGGGTGTTTGTGAATGGTGTGAAAATGGGTTCATGGGTGTTTTTTCCCCCAGTTAATTCACCAGAAAAACTAATTGCTCAGATTATCAGCTGGGCACATATTGCACGTAAAGAAGGTCTGCTAGCACTGGAATCTCATTCTTTTGTAGCTACAGATCCATTGACAAAAAAAGGTTTGCAATTGTTGGCTGACGGTAATGAATCTGTCAAATTGCGAGAAGCATTAGAAATTGATATTAATGCTTTAGTGTCTTATCAACGCCAGTCGGCAAAAATTTGGGAAGCTGCTGGTGGTTATGCGCCAACTATTGGGATTTTGGGTGCTGTGCTTGGCTTAATTCATGTCATGGAGAATTTATCTGATCCTGAGCTTCTTGGTAATGGTATTGCCGTTGCATTTGTGGCAACGATATATGGTGTTGGTTTGGCAAACTTGGTTTTCTTGCCTATTGCAAACAAACTGAAAAGTATTATCAATGAAAATATTGTGATGCAAGAAGTACTGATTGACGGTTTTGTTGCAATTGCAAATGGTGAGAATCCAAGATTGTTAGAAAATCGATTAAAGGGTTATTTTATTTAATCAGATTGTTTCTCCGTTAACAAAAACATCATGTTTATCTAATGCTAGTTCTTTATATAGTTGCATAATGCTCGATGATTAATAAACGATATCTTGATGCTGAGGAAACCACAGAAAATCATGAGCGTTGGTTAGTTTCTTATGCTGATTTCATAACGCTCTTATTTGCTTTCTTTGTGGTTATGTACGCGCTTTCATCTGTTAATGAGGGCAAATATCGCGTGTTAAGTAGATCTTTGGTCAATGCCTTTAGTACATCGGCAAGCCCTATTTTACTCCAATCTGAAACATCACCAATAACCCTTGAACAATCGCCCTTACATCTAGAAAAGCAAATAGAACTTCCAATTGTTTTGGATGAAAAGAAAGCGTCGCAGATTAAGAAACAAAAGAAAATGAAGCAGATGGCTAAAGATATCATATTGGCATTGGAACCACTAGTTCAGGATGGAAAAGTCCGAGTGACACAGAATGCACTAGGTATCGCTGTGGAAATTAATGCTAGTGTGCTTTTCTCGCCAGGCCAAGCACAGTTGGCGGAAAGCTCAACTTTATCATTGCGTGCAGTGGCGCAAGTTGTAAAAGACCATGACCATGAAATTCATATAGAAGGCCATACTGATAATACGCCTATTTATACGGATACCTATCCCTCCAATTGGGAGTTATCTACAGCACGTGCGAGTAGTGTTATTAGATTGTTTATTGATAATGAAGTGGCGGCAGACCGGATGACAGCTATCGGTTATGCCGATAATAGGCCAATAGAAACTAATGCAACCCTTGAAGGAAGAAAACGAAATAGGCGTGTGGCTGTTATGATTCTGTCAAACGAACCCGAACAAGTTACAGAAATTCCAGTTAGCTTGGATGTATCGGATACTTCAGAAGTAGTCGTTGATTCAGAAGTAGCCGTTGAGTAGATATTTAGATAAAGGCTTGGCCTTTTGGGCCATAAAGAGATATGTTTCCTGCTGCACTTTGTAGTGCAGAGAAGGCGCGTTGATTGTGCTGCAATTGGGAAGAAATAACCAGGCCATTGGCCTGGTTTATTTGTTTGGCAGTTTTAGCTAATTCTAACAATTCGCCCCAAAGGGTTTGTAAAGTGCTATCAGGATTCATTGCTAGCCATTTATTCATGCCAGCACTATCAGTTGTGAGGCCTTGTGAGAGCAAAAATTGACTACGTTGCTCTCCAAGAGACATAAGTTTTTCGACTAGGCGAGTTTTGTCTGAAGCAAGAGAATCGATGTTATCTATTTCTCCTTGAATAAGTGCTTCTTCTTCTTTTTTTAGTGTTTCTATAAATACTTGGACCGTTTCTTTTTCGTCCATTAAGGCGGTAATAAATTCAGATGAATCTTGAATTTGATACATTAGCCCTCGCCTCTCTTAGACTGAATCAGTTCTTTAACTGTTTCGAGTAGGCGGTCTGCAACAACTTCCGGATTCACTTTGAAATTTCCGTCACTTATTGCTTGCTTAATTTCATTAACACGCTCTGTATTAACAACTGATCCACTCGCAGAAGTGCTATCAAGAGATTGCAGCTTCGCAGCATCTGGGCTAATTTTCACATTTGAACTGCTACTCTCCTGCCCTGCACCAGTACTTGGTGTTGTGCTAGCTTGCCTTTTCCCTTCATTGACAGCTACCGTTGTCACTGGGTTTATTGAGTTATCTACTTTCAATTTATTTCCTTTTTAGTCAACTTCGTTGATTCTTTATCGACATTCTAATATAAAACTTTAGTAAAAACAGCACTTAAACAGGCGTATATTTACATGCCATTTTAGCAGAACTAATATAATTTTCTTACGTGGTTGTATAGATAGAATTCAAAATGTTATTTTGGTTCATAAATTGATCGGCAGATGCTAACTTGCTGGCCGCATAACACGGTTTCAGTAATGAGTAAAAAAGGTAGTAAATCACCCCTTCAAGGAAATATTGGTATGACACAAATTTTTAAAGCTATTACGCATGCACTGCGTGATTTAATTCAAATCAAGATTGTATGGATAATGATTTGGCCAGTTTTAGTAGCAAGCCTATTATGGTTAATGATCAGTATGATTTTTTGGGATACCTTTTCAGAATGGATTACTCAGAGTTTTACTTTGATAGGTGTGGTTGATTGGCTTGCAAAAATAGAGTCCGAGTGGGTTCTAAATAGCATTCAGGGCTTATTGCACTTGCTTGTTTTTGTGCCGCTTGTAATGGTTACGACACTGATTATTACAGCATTCTTTGTCATGCCAGCACTGATAAAATTCGTGGCTAAGAAACGCTTTCCTCAGCTCAAATATAAATACGGTGGGACAGTTATTGGTAGCGTGTACAATGCGTTATTCGCTATTATTATTTATATGGTTATTTGGGCTGTTTCGTTGCCTTTGTGGGCATTCGGGCTAGGATTATTGGTGCCATTTATTGCAGCAGCATTTTTGAACCAGCAACTTTTTCGCTATGACGCGTTGGCAGAACATGCAGATGCCAAGGAAATGAAAAAACTACTGGGTTCAAATAGATTACCATTGTGGTATTTAGGTTTGTTAACAGGTATGGTGCAATATGTCCCGTTACTTAATATTGTTGCGCCTACATTTGCTGCATTAGCTTTTATTCATTATGAACTTGCGAGACTCGAAAAGGTTCGTGCGGGCAAAGCTCAGATTGAACCGGCATCAAATGGATTGTGAAATAGGATGAAACCAGGTTTTATTCTGCTCGCAAAGCATCAACAGGATTTAGTTTAGCAGCCCGCATGGCAGGCACAACACCTGCAGCAAGACCAATCAATACAGATAACCCCAAAGCACCCAACACATAATCCCATGGGATATTAACAGGTAGGTTGCTAACCAGAATCTTGAGCAACCAAGCCGTACTTGCACCAACAATTAATCCCGTTATTCCACCTAGTGTTGACAGTGCGGTTGATTCCATAAGAAATAAAATACGGATACGTGTACGTGTTGCACCTAAAGCAGTGAGCAGGCCAATTTCAGCAACACGTTCTGCTACAGCAATATGCATTAATGTCACCATACCAACTGCACCGACGAGTAAAGAAACGCTACCTAAAGCGGCGACAGCAAATTTTAAAACATTTAGTATGGTCGACATTGTGCTCAGCATCTGTTGTTGCGGTATGACTGTGAAGTCTTCACGTCCATGGCGAGCGATAAGAATACGTTTTATATCATCGACCACAGCATCTAAGGATGCGTTGGGTTGGTAGGCAATATTAATTTCCATAAGGCCTTCACGGTTAAAAATCTCTAGTGCGCGGGTAGTGGGTATAAAGACGGTATCATCAAGATCAAAGCCAAGTACTTGGCCCTTTGATGCCATAACACCAATGACACGAAAGCGTGAGCCGCCTACTTGTAAAATGGCGCCAAGAGGGTTATCTGTGCCAAATAATTCAGCATGAACTTTTGAGCCTAGAACAACATAAGCACGAGGGTTGCGAGGGTCATCATCAGGTAGAAACTGGCCAGTCCCAATATGCATATTAAATGCGCGAGAAAAATCAGGTCCTTGGCCATAGACAGTTACGCGTCTGCTGCGTCCATGTGCACGTATTTCTGCATTACCCATTACGCTCGCATTGGTATATTGCGCATATCGACTATACTTGAGTGCCATGGCATCATCAATGGTCAATAGTCGTGCGCTGCCGATAGCCCCTAATGAACCACCATGCGTGCTGATTTTACCGGGTGTGATCGTGACAATGTTGGTGCCAAACTGGGTAAACTCTGATAATACAAATCGTTGTACACCATCACCGATTGATGTGAGCAAAATGACGGCTGCGATACCAATAGCAATGCCTGAGGCGGACAAAATAGTACGTAGACGATGTGCAGTTAGTGAACGAAAGGCAAAGTGAAAGGTGTCGACAGTGTTCATTTTTTACTCAGTGCTGTGACAGGATCAAGTTTTGCTGCACGACTGGCAGGTAGTAAACTGGCGAGTATACCTGTTATTAGCGCAACAACGACACCGGCCAAACTGGCCCAAATAGGTGCCCAAGCAGGCAACTGAGGGTAGATCAGGCGTATTAACAGACTACCAAATTGGCCCAATAGGAAACCAATGATTGCGCCGGCTAATGATAACCACAGTGCTTCCATAAAGAATAAACGACGAATATCGGTGGTGTTAGCGCCAATTGCTTTTAGAAGCCCAATCTCAGTTGTTCTTTGGTTTACCGCGACTAACATAACATTCATAATTAAGATGCCAGCAACTATCAGGCTAATTGCTGCAATGCCAGCTACTGAGAGTGTTAGTGCATGAAGAATTTTTTCAAATGTGGCGAGCACAGCGTCTTGAGTGATCACAGTATTGTCTTCCTCACCATCATGACTTTGTTTCAAGCTATTTAGGATGGCTTGTTTGGTAGACTGAATCTGATTATGGCTTTTAGCCTCAACCAGAATGCGAAATAAAGACGTTGTGTTAAATAAAGATTGTGCATAATCAATTGGAATAATAACGACCTCATCTGTATTAAAGCCCATGGACTCACCTTGTGGCACAAGAACGCCTGACACCAAAAAACGGTTTTCACCAAGTCTAATACGCTGTCCTATTGCATTAGTACGCGGAAAGAACTCTTGTGCCAATTTAGCGCCTAGTACGATTTGTGCACTGTGCCCCGACCCCTGCGTGAGAAAGCTTCCTTGGGCAAGTTTCATATGTCGTATGGGCAGAATATTAGCGTTACTTCCCAATACTGTAACGTCACGTAGACGATTGGCAGCAGACAGTTCTGCAACGCCAACATTAAGTGGGGCATAGCGTTTGACTTGTGGTAGTTGTCCTATTAATTGAGCATCTTTTAGTGTTAAATCTCGTGGTGTTTGGCCCAATACCATGCCAGGAAATGACCCTGATGTTTCTGCACGTCCAGGCATTACTACGAGTAGATTAGTGCCAATGGATGAAAATTGATTGACGACATAGCGTCGAGCGCCGTCACCCAAAGCAGTTAAGACAATGACAGCAGCAACACCCAATGCCATGGCAAATACAATAAGTATTGAGCGTATTCGATAGCTCATGATTGCTTTAAAGGAAAGGTGTAGCGTATCAGATAGTGTCATTGGCTTGATCGATCATTATTTTTCCATCCCGCATGGCAATTTGTCGGTGAGCCCGTGCACCGAGTTCACGATCATGTGTGACGACAATTAATGTGGTGCCAGTTTTATGGTGGTTTTCTAGCAATGTCATAACTTCAGCACCAATTTGATGATCCAGGTTTCCGGTCGGTTCATCTGCCAGGATGGCGGTCGGCCGCATAATGGTGGCGCGGGCGATAGCAACGCGCTGACGTTGTCCACCTGAAAGTTCAGATGGGCGGTGCTGTGCACGATCTTGTAACTCAAATGCCAGTAATGCTTCATTAACACGCGTGTGACGCTCTTTGGGTGCTAAGCCACTGAGTATCAGTGGTAATTCAATATTTTCAGCAGCAGTTAAACGTGGGACCAGATGAAAAGTTTGGAAAACAAAGCCGATTTTTTCACGACGGATTTGTGCTTGTTCGGTCTCTGACAAGTCTGTGACTATTTTTCCATCCAGTTCGTAATGCCCACTATCTGGCTTGTCGAGTAAGCCGATAATATTTAACAAGGTTGATTTTCCTGAGCCTGACGGCCCCATAATAGAGACATATTCTCCAGATTTGATGCTAAGATTGATTTCGTTGAGCGCATGAACAGCCTGATCACCCATGTGGAAAATTCGGGTTATTTCAGTAAGTTGGATCATGGTTCGATCGTTTTTTGTTGTACAGTCGTACCTACTTTGACTTCATCTTGATCAAATGACACTAGCACCTGATCACCTTCTTTCAAACCACTCAGTACTTCAGTAAAACTCCAATTGGTCAAACCAGTTTGCAACTGTTGTTGTTGCAGTTTGCTGTTTTTTCCTAATAGTAGAACAGTATTGTTTTGGCGTATGGCTTGTGTTGGGATACGTAACACATTTTTGCGGCTTTCAAGAATCACCTCTACATCTGCACTGTATCCAACGAGGATGGGTTCAATTGGGGTTTGTATAAAACTAACATCAACATCAACGGTTCGAGCCTGTTTTTCAATTTCTGTTACATAGGGTGCTATGCGCCGGATTAAACCATCAAAAACCTTTTCTGACATAGCGTCTAATGTAATGCGTGCTTGTTGCCCAAGCTTGATTTTTGGCGCATCAACTTCATCCATTGGTGCGCTGACATATAAACAAGTGTCGTCAATGAGGTCTATTGCCGGTGGTGTAGGAACACCAGGTGGTGACGGTGTGGTGTACTCACCAAGCTCACCAGTAATCTGTGCAATCACACCATCAAATGGTGCTGTTATGATAGTTCTATCCAGCCCGGCATCTATGACATGAATTTGTGCTTCAGCACGTTTAACATCTGATAGGGCAGCATCACAACTGGCTTGACGTGCACGAGCATTGGCGTCTGCATCTTCAGCTCGTTGTGAGCTGATGAACCCTTGTTTCACCAATTGTTCGGTACGCGCAGATTCTCGTTGAGCATTTTCGGCAATGATGCAGGCTTCACGACGGCGTTCATGAGACATGGCCAGTTGACGCTGTGCCAGTTCACGTTCTGCGTCTAGATCTTTATTCCAAAGTTCTAGTAGGATTTGGTCTTTAGAGACGCGATCACCTTCTTTAACCCAAATTTTGGCAATTTGTCCGCCTGAAGCAGGTGCAAGATTAGCCCGCTGACATGATTTTATGGTGCCAGCGCGTGTATTAACAGCTGTAGCTTCGACTTTGCCACGGGTTATGGTCGCTAATTCCACTTCAATAGGATGTGTGCGAGTAACATACCAGATTGTTAGTGCTGCAATACTAATGACAATGAATACGATGATTATTTTTTTGGATTGCAGCATAATTAGAATACTGATGTATGTTGGTGACAATACGACATTTTGCAGAGCTTCATTATATATTTTACACGTTCAAGTTTTAATTCTTATGTTGAATAGAGAATAACCATGAATTCATTCAATTTATCTGCTGAAATTTGGCGAGATACATCGCTATTATCCAGTACAGACCAACCAGCAAGTATTGACGATCTACAACCGACAGAATCAAATCATGGTGTGCTTGATCCCAAAACATATGAAGCTGTTGAGGCGGAAGCTTTGTTTGCAAAAATAAATTACACCAAAACTAAGATAGGCAAGTTAGTTTTATATCGATCACTTGTGCACACAGTATCAACTGCACCTGTTGTACAACAGAAACAGGCTGGCTTGCAAGAAGTTGCTGAGAACCCTGAATTATTCAAAGCACTGTCAGATTATATTGATCGGTTAATCGTTGGTGAAAAATTGTTGCATCATTTGCTTTATGGAGAATTTGTCGGTGGATTAACGACTAATGAGCCTGTTGCAGGTTCAAGCAAGCTTGAATTTGGTGGTCATGGCTATCGGCAGTTTAAAGACGGTACACAATTTGTGGTGGATATGGTTGAAGCTGTAAATACCTTACCAGACCCAAAGAGTTTATATCTGCGTGAATTAATAACGACAATTAATGATTTTGGGAAATCTCGTATCTATTCGTTAATGCAAGGGCCCATTTTTCTGGCCGGCGGAAAATTTAAAACGAAAAAAGAAAAACCCAGGTTCTTGCCATTGCCACGTTTTAGGCCTTCTATCTTTAAGTGGATGCCCATGCTGCTCTTTGCAATAGCAGTTTACGGTATTCTTTTTGCATTTGAAACGATGTTGCCCGATTTAGGGGCATCTTACATTGGTTATGGCATTCTGGCGTTAACAGTACCTGTCTTCCCGATCATTATGTTGGCGATTGGCGTTTCTGATCGCGATAGTGTGATCTATCCATTACGTAAGCAATTCAGGCAAAGCCCTGAGTTGGCAAGGGTGATGAAAGCACTTGGGCTACTAGATGAATTGATGTCAATTCATCGCTATGCACAATCTTTCGATGGCGACAAGGTGTTGCCAGATGTTATAGCCAAGAAACACCATCTGCTTACGGCCATTAAAGCAAGGAACCCAATATTAATTGATGATATTCCAGATTATGTGCCGAATGATATTCTGCTTGATGCAGAAGATCGATTAGTCATTATCACAGGACCTAACAGTGGCGGGAAAACTGCCTACTGTAAAACAATAGCTCAGATCCAGTTGTTGGGACAGATGGGTTGCTACATTCCTGCTGTAAAAGTGCAATTGGTACCAGTTGACCATATTTATTATCAAGTGCCAGATCCCGGACAGCTAGATGAAGGAATGGGTCGTTTTGGACATGAATTAAAACGTACGCGTGAAATATTTTTCAACTCAACATCGCGTAGTCTTGTGGTATTAGATGAATTATCTGAAGGCACAACATTTGAAGAAAAAATGACCTTGTCTGAATATGTTCTTAAAGGGTTCCATCAACTTGGCGCGACTATTTTATTAGTAACGCATAATCACGAATTATGTGAGCGCTTACAAAAAGAGAATATTGGTCGGTATTTGCAAATTGAGTTTAAATCAGAAGGTTCAACACACCGATTGATAGCTGGTGTGTCTCGGGTTAGTCATGCCGATCGTGTCGCTAGCAAGCTTGGCTTTAGTAAAGAAGATGTAGAAAAACATGTTGAGAAGCAGCGTGAAGGGAAATAAATATTGCCTGAATAAAAAATATTATGGGTTCTGAAATTAAACGGTATGTAAATTTGTAAAAGTGGCATGTTATTGTATGAGCACACAAGGGCCGTTTGCCATAAATGAGAATATATCATCGTTTTATTTGCTAGTAGTTTAGTGGCACTAGTGTATTTTGATTCTCATTGATTCTTAAGTTTGGTGCGCTACAAATCATTTATGTGCATTATCTGGATGTAAGCAATGATTGTGTCAGGTTTATGCTAAACTTTCCTAGTAAATAAGCTGTGTTATCTTTTTATGCTTTATTCGCTATTATGTATCTGAAAGTTTTATATTAAGCTGTTGTTTCGCGCTTGGTAGAGACTTTGACATGCAATGTTGTTTTAGTAATTACAATCTATGTGTTATTTTTGTATGATCTACTATGAGTTTCCCATTTAAAACAATCGCGCTTATCGGTAAACATCAGAACCCGGAAATTGTGACACCGATACTTAATTTGGCTGAATATCTTACCCAGCGCAATTTTGAGGTGCTCGTGGATCACTTGACTGCATCGCATTTTTCCAGTGATACGTATCGTGCATTAACGATAGAGGAAATTGGTCAGCAAGCTGATTTGGCAGTTGTCATGGGTGGTGACGGCACGATGCTAAATATTGCGCGCATACTTGCATCATATGATGTCCCACTAATTGGTATTAATCAAGGTCGATTAGGGTTCTTAACCGATCTATCAACGGATACCATGTTGGAAACGCTGGATGAAATGTTGGAAGGGCAGTATACAACAGAACGTCGTATGTTATTGTATGCGGAAGTTTTACGTAATGAAGAATGTATTTATAGTGCCCTAGCATTTAATGATGTCGTGTTATACCGAGGTATGAGCAGTGGCATGATTGAATTTGAGGTAAAAATTAATCATGAATATGTTAATAAATTACGTGCAGATGGTCTTATTATGGCAACCCCGACAGGCTCAACAGCCTATGCATTATCATCAGGAGGGCCAATCTTGCACCCTAGTCTTGATCTGATTTCACTGGTGCCTGTTTGTCCTCATACTTTGAGTAATCGTCCTATTGTCGTTGGCCCAGATGCCTGTGTAGAAGTTCATTTGCATAGCTCTTCAGTTGTGCGTATTCATTGCGATAGTCACACATATTTTGATTTAGAACAGACAGATAAAATTATTGTGCAGCGTTTCCCAAAAACCGTCAGACTATTGCATTCAGCAAACCATAGCTATTACCGTATGTTACGTGAAAAGCTGGGTTGGAGTGAATTTCCCTAATCATTATCAAATTCCAATAATGCTAAGACATCTAAGCATCAAGAATTTTGTGATTGTTGATCAAATTGACCTTGAGTTTCTGCCTGGTTTTACAGTGTTAACAG
>Ga0224506_10002978_pt1 | contig 11352 bp, 11 predicted proteins | sample SF_Jan12_sed_USG_2_FD_169108 | JGI IMG/M metagenome (GOLD analysis project Ga0224506, IMG submission 169108) | Sediment microbial communities from San Francisco Bay, California, United States - SF_Jan12_sed_USGS_8_1 | ecosystem: Environmental > Aquatic > Marine > Sediment | place: USA...
AACCTACAATGCAAATTTACCACTTATCACACAATTTTATGCGGAAATATCTCAGGATCAACAATTATTTGAAAAATTTAAACAACTGCATGCTAGCGCTGAATTTGAACAGCTTAGTGTGGAACGAAAAAAAATTATTGAGAATGAGTTAAGAGATTTTCGCTTAGGTGGTGCTGAATTGTCTGATGATGATAAACAAAGGTTTCTCAAGATTCAAGAATCACTGTCTAAATTGTCCGCCAAATTTAGTGATAATTTATTGGATGCGACGAATAATTATTCATTGTTGATCGAGGATGTTGAGGCTGTGGTAGGTATACCGGCTGATGTATTACAAACAGCTAAAGAGTTGGCCGAACAAGATTCCAACAGCGGCTGGAAATTCACCTTACATATGCCGTCATATTTGCCAGTGCTGCAATATGCGGACAATCGTGATTTACGAGCGCAGATGTATCATGCTTTTGCCACTCGCGCGAGTGAGTTTGATAGTAAATCTGCAGCAAAAGACTGGGATAATTTGCCTCTAATTAAACAGATACTCGAATTGCGTCAAGAAGCTGCACAAATATTAGGTTATAAAAACTACGCAGAAGTTTCATTAGCACCCAAAATGGCTAAATCACCACAGCAGGTATTGGATTTTCTTCAAGAATTGGCGTCAAAAGCAAAGCCGTTTGCCGAAAAAGATTTGTTAGCACTAGAGCAGTTTGCGGCAGAGAAATTGAATTTACCTAAGCTGGAAGCTTGGGATTTGGCATATGCTAGTGAAAAATTACGTGAACAGCAATATGCATTCTCAGACCAAGAAGTGAAGCAATATTTCCCTGAGAATAAAGTGCTGCCTGGGATGTTTAAGTTGGTTGAGGAACTCTATGGTATTTCTATTGTTTCATCAGATGTAGCACGTGGTGTTCAATGTTGGCACCCGGATGTAAAGTTTTTCGATATTTATGATGCTAATAACCAGCTCATTGGGCAATTTTATCTTGATTTATATGCACGTACTACCAAGCGTGGTGGTGCGTGGATGGACGACGCAATAACACGTCGTCGTATTGAACAAGTGTCAGGTGATATAGTGCAAACGCCTGTTGCTTATCTTACATGTAATTTTTCTGCGCCTGTTAATATTAATGGCACACAGCGCCCGGCGCTGTTTACGCATAATGAAGTGATTGTATTGTTTCATGAGTTTGGTCATGGACTACATCACTTGTTGACACAAGTGGGCGACTTAGGCGTATCCGGTATTAATGGTGTTGAATGGGATGCTGTGGAATTACCCAGCCAATTTATGGAAAATTTTTGTTGGGAGTGGGATGTAATTATCCATATGACGCAGCATATTGATACGGGTGAGACTCTCCCAAGAGCTTTATTTGATAAAATGCTGGCAGCAAAAAATTTTCAGAGTGGACTGCAAATGTTGCGCCAGATTGAATTTGCATTATTTGATATGCATTTGCATTTTGATTTTGATCCAAGTGGTGATCAGACTGTTTTGCAGTTGCTTGATGAAGTTCGTCAGTCAGTGGCAGTGATTATTCCACCAGATTTTAATCGTTTTCCGAATAGTTTCGCGCATATTTTTGCAGGTGGTTATGCGGCGGGGTATTACAGTTATAAATGGGCAGAAGTATTGTCTGCAGATGCCTATAGTCTATTTGAAGAAACAGCTTCAGGTGAAGTTGTTAATGCTACTACTGGCGCGCGCTTTTTAGAAGAAATTCTTGCTAAAGGCGGTAGTCGTTCTGCGTTAGAATCCTTTGTCGCATTTCGTGGGCGTGAACCAGAGTTAGGTGCATTGTTGCGACATAATGGGATGGTAACGATATGAGGTAAAGATTTATATTAATTCTTAAATTGGAGCCTGCTTGAGTTTACTCAGAGAGCACAATAGAGGAGCTTGATTAAATAAGCTTATTTTGATCGCTAAGATTAACTTTGTGTTTTATAGTAATATGGCTCGCGGATTAAATGGCCAGGTCGTTTAATAGAGGTAGTCTACGATACAAATACGGCAAATTCTTTTACAAATAAATAACCCTTTTAAATATGAGATACCTATTACTTACCAAGATATTCACTTTGTTGCTAGTGATACTTTTTGCAACCGGATGTGCTTCAACGCATAACCCGGATGATCCTTTAGAATCGATGAATCGAAGTGTTTTTGAGGTAAATGAAATGCTTGATGAGCATCTTATGGAACCTGTTGCAAGAGGCTATAAGTATATTGTGCCTGATCCGATTGAAATGGTTGTTGGTAATTTTTTCTCTAATATAAATGATGTTGTAGTAACAGCAAATTCGCTACTTCAATTAAATTTTGAAAGTGCAGTTGCCAGTGGAGCACGTGTATTGATAAATACAACTTTCGGTATGCTAGGCCTTATAGATATTGCTAGTGACGTAAGTATGGCGAGTGATATCAATCTGGATAAACGCAATGAGGATTTTGGTCAGACACTGGGGCGTTATGGCATAGGAAGTGGACCTTATTTAGTATTGCCTTTTTTTGGGCCAAGTTCAGTGCGTGATGCTGTGGGTCTCGGTGTCGATGTTTTCATCGCTGACCCCATTTCAACAGTTATTTATCTAAATAATGTGAATGCACTGGATACGGTTGTTCGCTCGTCTGTTGGAACGGGAAGATTGCTTGATACGCGTGCACAATTATTAGATGTCCAGAAGACTTTAGAAGAAGCTGCTTTGGATAAATATGAGTTTATACGAGATGCTTATTTGCAGCGACGTGAAAGCTTAGTTAATAATTACGATACATCTGAGCCTGACGAATTGGATTGAATGACACATAATGGTCTCGATTGTTGTATCTAAGTAACTAGTATTTCATGGGGTTGCTGGTTGTAATACTGGTTATTTGTTCAGCGTGAATCCTGATATAGGCTAAATCGTATGTGTGATTTATATCTTTTCTAAAGATTTTGTTTCCTATCTATTTACCCCAGAATTTTTCTGCTATCTTCTGAACATCGCATAGTTTTGTTTTCGGAGGTAGCGTTGGCACCTATTGTTCAAATAAAATAAGGCTTGTATTATGTGCAAATTTTTATTGCTAGGATGATGGTTGGCAGATTGGTAGAGTTTTTGAAATGATAGACTAAGAACAAGAGAAGCAGAATGAGAAAATTTCAGTGCAATATATGTGGGTTTATCTACGATGAATCAGTTGGTGATCCTGAGCATAGTATTAAAGCGGGTACAACCTGGGAAGAAGTTCCCGTTGATTGGGCTTGTCCTGAATGTGGTGTAAATAAAGCAGACTTTGAAATGGTGGAGATTTAGGTGATGACTGATCCAGTGATTATTCTGGGTAGTGGATTGGCAGGCTATGCTGTAGCGCGTGAACTACGTAAACTGGATACACAATTACCCGTTACCATGTTGTCGGCTGATCATGGCGGTTTCTATTCAAAGCCCATGTTGTCAAATGCATTGACCACCGGAAAAACAGCGGATTCTATTTTGAATGGTGACGCAGAGAAGATGGCCGCACAATTGAATATATCCATTCGTCCACATTGCCGTGTTACGGGTATTGATCAATCCAGTCATTCAATTACATTAAAGAATGAAGAGAAATTATCGTACCGTCAGCTTGTTTTGGCTTTGGGTGCGGATCAAATCCGCTTGCCGTTACAAGGCAGCGGTGTTAATGAAATATTAACTGTTAATGATCTTGATGATTATCGGGATTTTCGTGATGCCTTAGTCGGAAAAAAGCAAATCAGTATTATTGGTGCAGGTTTGATTGGCTGTGAATTTGCTAATGATTTAGCCGCAGCGGGTTTTAAAGTCAATGTTATTGATATTAGCGCACAACCGCTTGGCCGATTGCTGCCGCCCGCTGCTGGTGATTTTATCCAACAAAAGCTTGAAGCTGTTGGTGTGGTTTTTCATTTCAATGCCACAACACAGTCTGTGGATAAAGATGGCGAGTGTATGCGTTTGACCTTGGCTGGTGGTGAGATTATTGAGTCTGATATTGTGTTGTCAGCAGTGGGTTTAAAGCCACGTATTCAATTGGCTCAAGAAGCAGGACTTCAGGTTAATCGTGGCATTGTTGTGAATCAATTGCTGCAAACACAGGCTAAGGATATCTTCGCATTGGGTGATTGCGCTGAAGTTAAGGGTAAAGTATTACCTTTTGTAATGCCTATTACGCATGCAGGGCGCGCGCTTGCTGCTACACTTTCAGGTGAGCCAACACCAGTGCATTATCCAGCAATGCCGGTGATGGTTAAAACGCCAGCTTGCCCTACTGTTGTTTCACCACCTGATTTTAATATGAGTGGCGAATGGCTTGTACAAGCAGATCAAGATGGTGTAAAAGCACTTTATCAGGATGAATCCGGAAATTTGCTAGGTTATGCCCTGTTAGGTTCGGCGGTGAAGGAAAAAATGATTCTTACCGCGCAATTGCCTTCTGTATTGGAATAATACCGTTCTTAATAATTAAAATAACCATTTACATCAATGAAATTCCTGTTTGATCTTTTTCCCATTATTTTGTTTTTCATAGCATTTAAGGCCTATGATATTTTTGTTGCTACAGCGGTTGCAATTGTGGCTACCTGTGTCCAGATTAGTTGGGTGTGGTTTCGTTATCGTAAGGTTGATAATATGATGTGGATAAGTCTGGCTGCGATTATTCTGCTTGGGGGATCAACATTAATCTTTCAAAATGAAGACTTTATAAAATGGAAGCCAACAGTTCTATATTGGTTGATTGCGATGGTGTTATTGGTTGCAAATAATTTTTTTCAGAAGAATCTTATTCGAGCAATGCTTGATAAGCAGATACAGCTTCCGTACGCTGTGTGGAACAAACTGAATCTCAGTTGGATCGTGTTTTTTGTGTTCATGGGGTGTATTAATCTTTATGTCGCATTTGGTTTTTCCATAGATACTTGGGTTACTTTTAAGCTATTTGGTTCTACGGGGTTGATGTTGGTTTTTGTAGTCACGCAAGTACTAATATTGAGTAAGCAAATGGTAGCAGTGGTGCCAGCTGAAACGGCTTGTTCGGGTACACAAGAATATGCTGCTGAGAATATTGAGAATGAAATAGGTAAAGATAAATGATGTTATATGCCATAAGCGGTGAAGATGTCCCGGACAGTTTAGAAAAAAGATTGGCTGCTCGCCCTGCACATCTAGAGAGAATTAAACAATTGCAGGCTGAAGGACGGCTTATTTTGGCTGGCCCATACCCTGCAATAGATAGTTCTGATCCAGGACCATCTGGATTTACTGGTAGTTTAATTGTTGCCGAATTTGAATCATTGTTGTTAGCGCAGGCATGGGCAGATGCAGACCCTTATGTCGCAGCAGGTGTTTATAAGCATGTAACGGTTAAACCATTTAAGAAAGTTTTGCCAGCATAAAAAACAACCTTTAAGTTATATAGGACTAATCAATACTTCTTTCAAATATTCACGTTCGGGGTGTTAAGGCGTATACTTCTGTTTAATTAAAAATTTTATTTAAATCCTTAAAAAGGAAATTCCATGCTTTTGACGAAATTTTCGAAGTTATTAATAGCTGGTGTTTTTAGCTTATTTTCTATATTGGTTCATGCTCAATCAACGGCTGTTGTGGCCAAGGTTAATGGTGTTGAGATTCCACAGTCGCGTTTGGAGTTAATGGTTCAGGCAAATGTTGCTCAAGGTCAGCCTGATGGCCCAGAAATGAGAAGAGCGCTACGTGAAAACCTGATAGCAGAAGAAATTATTGCGCAAGAAGCACTTAAAAAAAAGCTCGATCGTGATCCTGAAGTGATTGCACAACTTGAAATTTCACGTCAGGCCGTATTGGTTAGGGCTTTTCAAGCAGACTACATTAAAAATAATGTTGTAGGTGACGAGACCTTACACAAGGAATATGAAATTCTGAAGGTTCAAATGGGCGATAAAGAATATAAAGCGCGTCATATACTTGTGCAAGAAGAAGACGAAGCCAAAGCTATTATTGCTAGCCTCAAGAAAAAAGGAGATTTTGACAAGATCGCTGCTGAAAAATCACTAGATGAGGGCAGTAAGAATGAAGGTGGCGTACTTAACTGGAGCCCTTCAGGTGCCTATGTCAGGCCTTTTGCTGAGGCGCTAACAAATCTTAAAAAAGGGGAATTGACGAGTAAGCCAGTACAAACTTCCTTTGGTTGGCATGTAATTGAGTTAATTGATACACGCCCGATGGAGATCCCTCCGTTTGAAGAAGTGAAACAAAATATACAGCAACGTATATTGCAAAGAGAGTTTCAGGCGGTGGTTCAAGAATTACGTGGAAAAGCAAAAGTAGAGTAGCTTGTATATCGCTACGGGTAGATTAGGTGGCGTGTATAGTGTGTTTGTTTGTAATGGATTACACAGGCTGTACAATCTTTTCTACTCGTGGAGATAGTGCACATAACAATTCATAACTAATTGTACCCGCCGACTTGGCAACTTCTTCAATAGGCAGTCCTTTCCCCCAAAGAGTCACTGGGCTGTTTAACTGCGCATTCTTGATGTTGGTTAAATCAACAGCCAGCATATCCATAGATATGCGTCCTAATATTTTGCTGCGTTGATTGCTAACCAATACGGGTGTGTTTGTAGGCGCATGGCGTGGATAACCATCAGCATAACCACAGGCAACGATACCAATCTTTGTCGGCTTGTCAGCGATAAAGAGGCCGCCATACCCGACACTGCTCCCTTTTTTTAGATGATGTATGGCGATAATATTACTTGATAAAGTCATCACTGGTTTTAAGTTTAGTTCTTTTGCTGTTTTATCTGCGAAAGGAGAGGCACCATATAGCATGATGCCGGGACGGATCCAGTCTGCATGTGTTTCAGGGTAGCGCATAATTGCAGCTGAATTTGCCAGAGAGCGGGGTTGAGTGAGTTCTGTGGTAAGCCTATTAAAGCATTGTAATTGTTGGGTAAAGCTCTTATTATCAGTGACATCATCCGCATTAGCAAAATGTGTCATTAATGTAATGTGTCTAATTGAACGTAATGTAGTCAACGTTTCTAATGTCTTTGGAAATTGTTCGGGTGAAAGCCCAAGACGATTCATTCCTGTATTAATTTTAAGAAAAATATTCAGTCCTTGCTGTTTGCTTGTTGATAGCATGATAACTTGCTCGTTGTGGTGGACGACAGCGCTTAATTGATATTGCTCAAATAATGCTAATTCTTGAGTGGTGAAAAAACCTTCTAGGAGTAAAATTGGTTGGCGGTAACCTGCTTCACGTAAGCTTATGGCAGCATCAAGCTCTAGCAGCGCAAAAGCGTCAGCTTCTTTTAAGGCTTGTGCAGTATGTAGTAGCCCATGGCCATAAGCGTTTGCTTTAATAATTGCCATTAAGTGTGCATTGGGCGCGTATTGCCGTGCAACATTCAGGTTATGCACCAGGGCGGAAAGATCTATTTGTGCTTGAATAGGACGTGGCATCAATTTTTATCCAGAATACGTGATATTTAGTCGCTTAATTATTCAAAATAATCTATATTTAATCGTTGTAGTTTCGACGATTGTTATATCTCAGGGAGAAACCGGTTTAATTCTGAATCAAATGGATGATGGTATAAAGTATGTTAATAGACAAATACTTGCAAATGAAACAATCAATAATTGTATCGTTCTTTTATTTTTAGTATGGACTGCTGGAAACTGTTTATTGTATTGAATCAGTATTATTGGTGTGGTTAAGTGTTATGTGACCCGTGATCAAATTGCTTTTATATTTTAAAGCTGTTGTATGTAATCGGTTACCATAAAAAAATAATAAACCTTTCAGAGGAAAAAGTTTGAAACGCGGTTTCTATACTATCATGGCTGCGCAATTTTTTTCTTCTCTGGCAGACAATGCGCTGCTGGTTGTTGCGATTGCGCTACTAATTGATTTGCATGCCCCCCCTTACTTGACACCTATGCTCAAGTTTGTATTTGTATTGTTCTATGTCATTCTTGCGCCTTTTGTCGGTGCATTTGCTGATTCTATGCCGAAAGGGCGTGTCATGTTTATCAGTAACACAATCAAAATTCTCGGTTGTGGATTAATGTTTTTTGCCATGCATCAGTATTCTGCATTAGCAGCTTATGCCGTTGTCGGATTAGGAGCGGCAGCTTATTCGCCAGCTAAATACGGCATCCTAACGGAATTGTTACCACCAGAGAAGCTAGTGATTGCTAATGGCTGGATTGAGGGGTTGACGGTTGCGTCTATCGTGCTGGGTACTGTACTAGGTGGTGTACTAATAACGCCAATTGTTTCAGATACATTGTTAGCGTTTAATTTGCTATTCATCAATACGGCGGTTGAGATTAGTATTTTTGTTGTGGCATTCATTTATGCGATAGCTGCAGTATTTAATTTGTTTATTCCTAATACCGGCATTGATCATCGTATGCCAAAGAAAAGCCCATTTTATCTGATTCATGAATTTAGCCATTGTGTGAAGTTGTTGTGGACAGACAAGTTGGGACAAATTTCTCTTGCGGTGACAACATTGTTCTGGGGTGCAGGAGCCACTTTGCAATTTATTGTGTTGAAATGGGCTGAAGTGGCATTGGATCTTCCGCTAAACCAATCCGCACAATTACAGGGAGTTGTTGCCGTGGGTATCGCGATTGGCGCGGTTTTAGCGGCAAAACTGGTTTCATTAAAGCAATCTGTAAAAGTCATTCCTTTGGGGATTGTAACGGGTATTGTTGTGATGACGATGACGTTGGTTTATAACATCTGGATAGCAATTTTCTTGTTGGTGATGATTGGTGGTTTGGCGGGTTTCTTTGTGGTGCCAATGAATGCACTATTACAGCATCGTGGGTACATATTGATGGGAGCAGGCCATTCCATTGCTGTACAGAATTTTAACGAGAATTTGAGTATTTTGGCGATGCTGACCGGCTATGCATTGTTAATATTATTTGACGTGCATATTTATGTCGTTATTATCTTATTTGGACTTTTTATGTCTGTGACGATGATAGTGATCCGACGCTGGCATTTATTAAATCAAAGTAAAGAGGACTCGCTACATTTGATTGGCACACGCAAAATTCATCCTAGGCCATCCGAAATGCATGATCATGGTATAGACAAATGATTGTTCGCAGGCAGTGATTGCATGGTTTGTTTGGCAAAACATAAGTCTTCCCAGACCTTTGCTTTTTCAAGTTGTGCACGTAATAGATATGCGGGATGATAAGTAACAATAAGGGGTATTCCAGAATACTCATGTAGCGTACCGCGTAAACTGGCTATGTTGTCGTCGGTATTGAGAAGATTCTGTGCAGCAACTTTTCCTAGTGCAATGATTAGTTTAGGTTTAATGAGTGTAATTTGTCTGGCCAGATAAGGTTCGCATTGTTGTGCCTCATTATTATTTGGGTTTCTGTTATTAGGTGGACGGCATTTTACAATATTTGTAATATAAACTTGGTGTTCTCGTTTTAGTCCTATAGCGACCAACATGTTGTCGAGTAGTTTGCCGGCTGGTCCAACAAAGGGTTCTCCCATTGCATCTTCTTTTGCACCGGGCCCTTCACCAACATATAGCCAGTCAGCCTGCTCATTGCCAACACCAAATACTGTTTGTGTGCGTGTTTGGCTTAGCGGACAGGCGGTGCAGGTTTTAACTTCGGATTTTAATTGCCCCCAATCCATCTGCTTTATTTCTAATAATGGCAGAACTGTTGAATTTTCTACAGGTACATCTTCTGTAGATGAGGTGGGCTTGGTACGCCATAATGGCATTAATCCCAATTCCTTTAGAATGATTTTCCGCCTGATAGTCATAGCATCAATTGCATTACTAGTGCATCCTCACGCCCACACATTGCTGGATAATAGTCTTTACGGATAGCAATTTGTTTAAAGCCAACTTGTTGATAAAGTTTAGCCGCACCGAGATTGGATTCGCGTACATCCAGAATCATCGATTTTGAGTTTTGTTCTTTGGCAAATTGAATAAAATAGTTCAGCAATTTTTTACCAAACCCTTGATTCTGACATTTTGCCGCAATACCAATGGTTAGAATATGTGCCTCTTCTACGCCAATCATCATGACACCATAACCAAGAAATATATTGTCTTGCTCTAATATCTTACACTGATAGCCAGTGTTAATAGAGTCTAAGAAATTCATTGGTGACCATGGAAAGAGAAAAATCTCACGCTCAATAAGAATGATGCTAGCCACATCTGATGGCATCATTTCTCTGATTATTGGTGTGTTGCATACTCGGTTATTCATCGTTCATTTTCCTTCAATGCGACTTTATTACGTATATATATTGGCGCAGCGTTAAATGGACTGGTATTCGATTTGTCTTTGAATCTTGGTACTGCAAGTAATGCTATCTCATTAGCATGTGGGTAGAGGCCATAGTTAATTTGATCAATCTGTTCATTGTAGAGCGTAGATAATTCTTTGTCATATGAGTCAAAACCGCTGCCGCAGCCAACCCAATGACTGCCTGATATTGATGGCGCATGCTGTGGTTTGCACAGTGTGGGCGCGCTAATAGTTTTCCAGTGATCGGTCGATCGTTGATAGGCGGCATGATAAATCTCGCCCATGCGTGCATCAAGTGCAACAACAACTTTGTCCTCCCCGTTTTTTTGCGCCACTGCTTCTAGTGTACTAACGCCGATAACAGGGAGATCAGCAGCAAATGCTAATCCCTGAGCGACACCACAAGCGATGCGTAGACCGGTAAAGGAGCCGGGTCCGGCACCAAAAGCAATGCCATCTACTTGTGGTAAGGTTAATTTAGCTTCCGCTAGAATCGTTTCCACCATGGGTAGAAGAAGCTCAGAATGGCATCGTTCGGCCAGGATATCTTTGTTCAGTAGCTTGCCATCAAGATAGAGTGCTACGGAACAATACTCAGTAGATGTTTCAAATGCGAGTATTTTCAATTTTATTCCAGAAGCCATCTTTGTAGTGGAATATAATCGACGCCGTAATTCGTTTGCTTAGATTGAATAAGGCGCCATTCTTTAGCATGCCATCGAATGGGTTTTGTTAAACGGGGGCCTGCAAGGCATTTTGCTTTACGGATAAGCGTGACATGCGGATTAAAGGTTTGGCTGTCAAAAACAAACTCGGCTTTTGATAACTCTTTTCGTAGTGATTCTGTTAGGGTTAATAATGCTGTAGGGTATGATTTTGCCATGGCATAGATAATCTGAGGGTGTTTCCAGTAACCTATTTCTTCTATTGTTAAATTAAAAGCTTTGGCTGCTACATTGTTGGCTGTAATTTTTAGTTCAGGTAGGCGTTCTATGGTTACATTACCAAGAAAAGCAAGTGTAAGGTGCATGT